>Ga0208161_1000004_pt1 | contig 119360 bp, 125 predicted proteins | sample CB_VirMetaG_3_FD_184538 | JGI IMG/M metagenome (GOLD analysis project Ga0208161, IMG submission 184538) | Freshwater to marine saline gradient viral communities from Chesapeake Bay - CB_1508_1S Viral MetaG (SPAdes) (version 4) | ecosystem: Environmental > Aquatic > Marine > Coastal | place... | reverse complement strand
CAAAAGTTCTTTTTTATTAGAGTAGTATTTGTTGTCATGAAAATTCCAACAGAACTTCCAACCCATACTTCGTTTTCCAAGATGAATTTGCATATTATCCATAAACTCGTCCCAAGGATTAAGTGGACTCCACTCATCTTCAGGGTTTTCAATGGTTCGAAAATCACAACTTAATTGTCCAACATCAAACCAATCTAGTCGTTGAATCCTATTGTGGAGCTTTTGATGACGCTCCATCACTTCTTTGGATTTCGGAATTCTGTAAAAATTTGTTCCCATGACACTTTTATCTTAATTGTTGTAGAACAAAAGTAATTAATTATTTTGAATAAAAAAAGGTCAATATGAAAATATTGACCTTTTTAACCCCTGAGTGTAATACTATTACAAACCCATTTCTTGTCTAATCTTGGTTGCTGATATTTCACCAATCTCTGTTGGTGGGATTCTTTCGATAATATCATAACCAACACCACGACCAAATTCTACAGAACAAATATCAGGGATTACCATTACTTGAACTTTACCCGATTCAACTTCCTCAGAATAATGGTTCATAATGTTTTCTCTAACTTCTTGTGCTGTAAATGGATTTTTTTCATTTGGTTGTCCGTCTCTGATACAGATAAGAACATTTTTACCCTCATCCATAGCTTGTTTGAAAAGTTCTTGGTGACCTTTATGAAGAGGTTGCCATCTTCCAACAAACATTGCATACTGTCCATCACGAGGTTCAAGTGATGATTTTACGTGTGTTATTTTACTCCAATTTTCCATATTACATTTTATATTCGTCCCAGTTTATGTTTTCCATACCTTCATTTCTAATTAGGTTAACACCCATGGCTCTTAATCCTTCTTTTTCAGGGTCCATATCATTAATTAAAAATCTCGGACCTCTTTCAATTTCCATAATCAATCTATCATAAGGAATTTGATTTTTTGTCAATTCTAAAATGGTATGTTCACGTAGATATTCAGGACGTGCTGTTGTTAAAACAATCATATGTCCCTGTTCCTTCCACTCTACCATTTTTTCCCTTGACATTGGAAGTACTTCAGCCTCAGAAGTGGTATAGGTTTCGAATTTTCGGTATTTGAAAATAGTTCCGTCTATATCACAGAATATTGTGGACTTTTTCTCACTCATAAACCTAATTCATTGATAATGTAAACCAAAGAAGCTTCAGGAGAATCTTCTGTAGTGTCAACATCGACAAAATTATCAACTGGTGCTTCATAATCCTGAACGTGGAAGTGGTCTCTTTCACGTACATCAGTTGTGTGAACATAAAGTTCTTTCATTTGGTCACCCATATCTTCTTTAAAAGATTCTCTTACATCTCTGTAAGGTGCCACAAGTGATACCAAAACGGTAAAACCTTTATTATTTAAAAATTTAGCTAATCCTTGTGCGAAAGTAATGTTTTTAATACGACCTTCTTTTGAATAATCTTTGTTTTTAAAAATATCTCTTAAATCATCACCATCAATGTGCATTAATGGACCTTCGTGGTTCTTCTCCAAGTATTCTTTGAGGTGATTACAAAGAACTGTTTTTCCGTGACCAGGTTGTCCTGTAAACCAATATATCATAATTAAACTATTTCTACTAATTCAATTTCAAAATTTAAATCTTGACCTGCCAATGGATGGTTCAAATCTAAGATTACGTCATTTTCATTTATCTCAACAACCAATGCGTTCATAGGTTGACCACTTTCACTTCTACCTTGAATCATCTCACCAGGAGTTACGTCAAAATTCTCAGGGAAGTTTTCTTTAGATACGGCAACCAAACCATTTGGGTCGTGTTCACCATACGCATCTGAAGATGGAATATTAACAGTTTTTTTATCACCGATTTCCATACCCATAACAGCATCATCAAATCCTTTAATCATTTGACCACTACCTGCAGTGAATTCTAATGTGTCTCCTCGTTTATATGAGTTATCAAACTCATTTCCATCATTTAATGTTCCGATGTAGTGAACTTTTACTTGGTCTCCTTGTTTTACTGCCATTTTTCTTTTTTTTAATTGGTCCCGTATTTAATTTTAACTCTCTCTGAAATAGGTACGGGGTCTCCCATCTCATCGATTCTTACAAATTTTATTTTAGTGTTTAGAATAACATTTTGTTTTCCATTATAAACATTATGTGAACGTGCCTCCATGTAAAGAGTTATTGATGTATTACCTATTTCAGCAACACCACCATATATCTTTAAAAGTTGTCCTTCCTTAGCTGGTTTTGTAAAATTACATTCATCTATTTTTACAGTAACCATTCTTGGTGTGTCACACACCTGCATAGCATATGCCGCAGCACTTGAATCCAACCATGCAAGTAGTTTCCCACCAAACAAATTACCATGAAATCCTAAATCTGATTTTTTAATTGGGTGAGTGTTTAATAACTCCATAGATTCTTTAGTCATATTCGGTTAGAATTAAGAAAGTACCCCAATCTTGACCACTTACGTCTTTATTAGGAAAACTAAAAGTGAGTGTAGTTCCGTTAAAGGTTATTTCTTTAGTAAACCCTGATGGTATTACTGCACCACCTGGCACTTTTTTAGGTTCCTCATCAAAACAAACAATTATATGTACATCTACTCTGTCTGTAATTTTTGCTAACCCCCTTTCAAACTCTTCAAGTTCCTTCCAAGGACCTCGATTTAGTCCTTCGTGTTGAAGTGCACAATTTAAATATGAAAATGTTTTTTTGAGTGTTTCTTTATCACACGCAAATGCACCTGCGGGGGCTAAATGACCTTTATCCCAAACATTATTTTCATAGTCGGCATTATTTGATGTACGAATACCAGGAACGGTGTAGAAATCCATACCTGAACGAGATGCATCCCCCATTGGACACTTTACCGTATACCACAACTCTAAAGGTTGTTCATAATCCTCATAATAAATAACTTTAAAGATGTCGGTTTTGATGGTATCAACCGGTACCTGAATCCATTCTCCCCATGTCTGTGCTTTGGATATGGTCGAAGATAAACAGACCAATAACAATACTAATAAAGATTTCCATTTCATTTTTGATGACTTTAACAAAAGTATATTAAAATCATAGGGAAATGAAAAGACCTAAACTGAATAAATCTGTTTAAATAAATAAAGAGTTTCTTCATATACCGCATCTTTGGGCCATTTAAGTAAAGTATCACTATGATGTGCGGTGTCAAAACCAATCCAAAACCCTTTAGTGAAAAATTTTCCATCGTCTACAGTAAGGGCAGAATAAGTTAACCCACCATGAACATCAACGGGAATTTCATCGTATTCTTTTCCGTAAAATGGATGACCTTCACAAATGCGAACATATCCATTACCCCATCCATGAGGATTTGTGGGTTTACCATTAGTGTACCAATTCTTTAACCACGTATTTTCAATAAGGTTAATAGGTGAACTAATATTCAACTCGTGATAACAATCAATAATATCATCAGCCGACACACCAATATATTTGGCATCCAAAAGTGCGGTATCTCCTTTTACCTTTAGAATGTCTTTGAATATTTCTTTCTTTGTTCTCATTTGTCTTTATAATAAAAATTTCCTACTTTTGTTACAAAGATATGCAATAAACATGAAACGAACAACTTTCCTACTTATTTTACTTTTGAATTTTGTTAAGGGATATTCACAATCTTCATCTGTAAGTTATATACCTGCTGAGGGTGTAATACTGGCATCTACTGATGAGATGTATGGGTATGGTGGGTTTTATGTGGGCACAACACTTAAACAAGAATATGTTACCGTATTCACAGAACCTTATCCGTTTGTAAATCGTTTTGGTATTAACATGGCGTTATTTAAAAACGGTATTAATATTGGTGGGGGTGCTAAAATATTGACTGATAGTATAACTGGTGATAAAACATTCATTCCACATGCTGTGGTTGTATTACACCCTATTAAATTATTGACAAGAGATAATCGAGCTTTGGATTTTTCTTTATTAATTGAATTCTCTAACACAACAAATTTTGGTTTTGGTGTTTCTATCCCATTTTGGTTAAATAGGTATTAATATATTTATATTAAGAACTATTTATAGGGTATGAGTGCAGAATTTGAAGATTACTTTACACAAGTTGAAGATTTATTATCTGATTGTACAGGTAAGGATTTATATGCACTTAAGTTAGCTCACAAAAACTATATGAGAATTAAAGTTGGTTTTTATGAGGATGAAAACCCTGAAGAAGTTAGTAAAGAATTATGTATGTCAATTAATGAAAGTGTGAAAAACGGTGTTGTTAAGTGTAATAAGTGTGGTTGGGAATGGAAAGTATCTGAAGGTGGTGATGACACTTATGATTGTCACAAATGTGGTAATAAGAATAACAATTTAAATGAATCTTTAATCACCGAAAAAAGTAAAACCGACTTACCAATAAGAACGGTTGTGAGACATATGACAGATTTCATCAAAACAAAGATGAATGATACATTCTTTCTACCTGAAGATTTAGGTGGTGAGGAAATGGAATATTACTTTGAAGGATTACCATCTTTTAGTATTGAGTTCGATGTTGAGTGGGACCCTACTATGGAACAAGAATATTTGTTGGACGGTAGAACAGTTGATGATGGTGACATTATTGAAATGGAGTTAAAACTTAACCCTAATTTTTATCCTGGTAGTATGTATGATATTATTGGTGATTTAAATGAAACTTTACGTCACGAGGTTGAGCACGTCATGCAAGATGCTGGATATAGAAGTCCTGATGAAATAAGATTGGACGATGAGCCAGTACCAACGGATAAAACTTACTATATGCAACCACATGAGATTCCTGCTGAGATTAGGGGTTTTAGAAGATTGGTTAAATTAAGAAACGAGCCAGTAGAAAGTGTTATTAGAAATTGGTTTCATAGAAACAAACCATTACATCAATTACCTGATGGAGATATTGAAGAATTAACACAATTTTTAACTAAAAAATATAACGAATATTACAATGAGTAAGTTTGAAGAAAACATAGAAAGGTCAGTTAAGTCATTGGCATACATTACAGACATGCAAGTTGGAAAAGCCATGACCGTTGAGTTAACTCATTATACTGCCGAGCCACCAAAAGAAGATAGACCAGGTGAGGTTGTATTCACTATATTAATTTCAACAGAAACGGGTTCACCTGAGTTAAGTGATATTGCAGATGAGTTATCAAATTTTGCTAAAAAAACATATGACACACTAATGGGTTATACCTTTAATTCTGATGGTATATTAGTAAAAAGAACTGAGGAAGAATATTACGAAAGTAGTGATATGATGGGTCTTATTTATAAACTTAGTTATGATAACAATCACATTTTAAAATGTGAAATTAGTAACTATTTCAACGTATTTTCAGAAGAGTAAATTAATTTATCGTTAATTTTAATTTTTTTACCCTAACAACATAGACAAATAGGTTTTTTATACTATTTAATTAATAGATATTCTCCTAATTTTTATGTTCAAAAACCTTGTAAATTGCCTTCGCTCTATGGGACTTATTAAGTCCGAAAAGAAACCAAAAGTTTATTATGATTCTTCTATGTTTTACGACTGGGAAGAAGATAGAAAAAATGATTGAGTTTGTTATTAAATAAATTTTTGTATCTTTGTAAAATGGAGATAACAAAAGAGTATTTAAAAACATTACATCTTGTTCAGTTAAAAAATATTTGTAAGGATTTTCGTATCAATCATGGAGGTTCTAAAGCACAACTGATTACACGAATTTTAGATGCAAACAAACCTATAACTCCAGTAATCAATACTCACCCATCTAACCTATCACCACCAGGAACTAAAATTGTTGGTATATTAAATGGAGATGTTGAAAAATCAAAACAAATTGGTAGACAGTTAGAATTAAAGAAAGCGACTTTCTTATATTATGCTATCGGTGTAAGATATTATATTGTGGATAAAGATTTTAATTTTTTGTCTTAACGTAAGAAGACAATTTTTCTAAGACCTTTTTAAGTGTTGCACCTGATAAGGTGATTAAAGAAGAATTTAAAAGTCCATTTAATGCCATTTCTAAATTGTCACCCGACATTGACGGGTTTGATATGAAAGAAATAATAAAAGGAATTACCGGAAGTAAAAAAGTATAAGCGGGTATATCTAATACACTATAAATGTAGATACCGAGCTGATTTAATATTTTTGTAAATCTACTTTCAATAGATTTTGTTTTTTCAATTGCATCTTTTAATTCTTCTAATTTACCTTGAAGTTTTAACATTTCTAAAGGTTTTTTCATTTCACCTTTGTATTGGAAATATGCTATTGATAGTGCCATTACCACCAAACCTGCAATTTCTTCTGTGGTTAATGAAGGATATTTACCTGATAAATAATCTGATAATGGTCTTGCTAGTGAACCAATACCTGCACCATATGTAAGTAAGAATTGAAAACTTGTTTTCAGTTGTTGTTCAGCGGTTTTAACAATATCCTTGGCAAACTCATAACTTGATTTTAACGCAGAATCAATATCCTGTTTAAATTCTTCAACTAATAGTTTTTTGTATTGTGATTCACTAACTACAACTTTCATAAAATAGTTTTATAATAAATATATTGTGTCATATTTAATATCTCATAATATTTATCATAAATTACTTTAAATGTCCAAAAAAGAGTTTAATACCACAAATGTAGGTGATACTATAATCCTTCTTCGTATGAATGATAAGTTCTCAAGAGTTCCTATGGGTACTATAGGTACGATTAAGAGAATTGTACGTGACCCATTTGAAAAGGGTCATCATATTGTTGATGTTGAATGGGAAGGAGAATCTTCGAATTTAAATCTTTTAACCTCTGAGGACCTTTGGATGAAAGTAGATGATTTAGAAAAAATGAATGAAGAGGTGGAAAAGGTTGTAAAACCATCATCTCAGGTAGTTAAAAGTATATGTGATGCCAAAAAGTTTTGTAGTGCTCAGGGTCCAATTACATTCGGTCAGTTAAAAACAATTGTAAACAGTGCTAAAAGTAAAAGATTATGGTCTCATATAGGTGAAGGTGGTTTTAAAGCGTTTATAAGATTAATGCCATGGTTTATTCCTCAAATAGCTGTTGCAGGATTTATTGGTTCAGGATTAAGGGCCGCTAATAAATTATTTGCCCCAACACTAAAAGAAACTTCATCATATAAAACTTGGTGGGCAAGAACAATTAATAATATTTTTAAAGTAGCTGAAGGTGATATAAATCCTGAAGACCCATTGAGTAAGATATTCTTTATCAGTGATGGTCTCATGAATTTAATGAATGAAGAAAACAAGCTAAAGTTCGCCTTTCATATTGCAGAAATTGCGGATTCAATGCCCGATGACCAACCAGTACCTGAATTCTTTGTTGAAAATGAATTACGTAGTTGGATTAATCAGAGATTTTTATTAGACCCACCACTACAACCAAAAACACTAACCAGTTTTGATGATGTGGATATTGAATCTTTAACAAATACTGAAGATGACGAGGAAAAAATAAACGAAGAAAACTCTGCCTTTGATAGGTTCGATAAAATGAGCCCTATATTAAGCCCTTACACTAAAGTGATTTATGACTTTTTACTTAAATTAAGGAAATCAGGAATTGTTAATATGTTTGAATCTACACCGTTTATGTACAGTGGGAGGGATTATATTGAAAATTATGTAAGATTCAAGAATATCGAATTTGATGGTGATAGGGAACAAGAGTATGAAGAGTTGTTGGATGCTGCGGATGAAGCAAGAAATGCGATGGTCGGTCTTACCATTGAATACTTAGAATCTAAAGGTGAAGAACCAACCATCGAAAAAATGAACCGTTCAATAAGAATCTTAACCCAACAACTTTTTAGTTATTACGTCGCAAGATTTAATTCATAATTCGGTACAAACTTTAATTTTCTTAATTTCAATCTGCCAAGTTTTAAGTCCAAAGTACTTTAAGTAATTTTTAATTTCGTTATTGACCTTGTCTCGGATTCTTTTATTTCTTGCGTTTGAAGAATAAAAACGTTTACTAGCAACGTCCAAATGGTTTTTCCAATAATCTTGAAGGGTACCTGAAACTTTAATGTTAACATTGGCAACAGTACCATTGTAGTTATTATCAGGATGTATGTGAGTTATTTTTACTTTTAAATTTGAACTATCGTTAATAACAAACAATTCGCCTTTAACCATTCTACGAATATTCAATGACTGATTGTAAGCTTCAATAAAACTCGTATGATTTTTGTATTCTCCCATTTTCCTTACCTTTATTTACATATCAAAGATAAGGATTGTTTTTTAATCTACCAAATAGTCAATTAAAAAAATTGGGTTTTGTTCTCCGAAATATCCACCAATAACATTGTAATTGTAATAGTCCCACGCCTCATCCAGTGTCATTTCAGAATCTTGAACTAATGAATCAATAATTTTCTTTGTAGAATATAATATACGAATGTTACCACCAAACTCTTCAGTGATTCCAACAATACAGTGCTCAAACCCATCTAAAAGAATTGCACCTTCAGCAATTTCGTCTATTATATCTCTTGTGATTTCCATAAATAAAATATAAACAAAAATATTTCATTATCAAACACTATTTATATAAAAATACTATTACTATGAGAGGTTATTCAGTTATGACAGATGAGGAAAGACAAAGTATCATTTCTCAACACAAATCCTTATACAATGGATATGCCGTTGGAAACATTCCATCTAATATGACACCTTTGAGCGTGTACGACGCGGCTCAAGATAAAACAGGTGTTAATGTAAACAACAGAGGTGAAGTTTCACAATATAATAATCATTTGGTTAATGAGTCAAAAGAGATTGAAGAAATTGAAGCTGATGACATGGATGTGTCTGATGTAGAATCTGCATATGATTTTGAATCTAAAGGTCCTGAACAATTTGACCATTCGTATTCTGACGATGCCCACGAAATGGACATCCAAGGAATTATAGATATGTTTGGAGATGAAGGAATGTCAACATCAGATTGGGATGTTGTTTTCGGTGATGAATTAGACGGTCATGAATTATATCCTGGTGAGAAAGAAGCTTATGACTTTGATTCTGAAGGTGGAAACGTAGATGTTTACGGAGAATCTGAAGAAACTGAAGCCATGTGTGAACAATGTGGTTTATCCGAGGCCATTTGTGAATGTGGTATGTATGAAGAAATAGATGAAGACCTACATGAATCATTCAAACAAGAAAAACAAAAAATAACAGAAATGTTTAACAGATTCAAAAAGTTTAACTAATGAAAAAAACGTTGAAATTAACAGAATCTCAATTAGAACAATTAATTAAAAGTAAATTGAGAGAACAGGAAGAGTTAGATGTTGAAGAAACTGAAGATTCATCTACAGGTATGGATGTAATGGCATCTCATTTATTATTCTCACAAACTCAAGCACACGTATTTCATTTACAAACAGGTTCATATGCTGAACACAAAGCACTTCAGGGATATTATGAAGGTATTGATGATTTGGTAGATTCTTTAATTGAATCTTATCAGGGTGAAAATGAAAATATAACAAATTACGAAACTTTCCCTATGAGAAAATACGAAGGAAAAGAAAGTGTAATAGAATACTTTAATGAATTAATGGAAGTTGTTGAAAACAACAGAGAAGGGTTACCATCTCATCTACAAAACATTGTAGATACAATAATAGAGTTAATAACCTCTACACTATATAAACTTAAAAAATTAAGTTAAAATAAAACCCCTCCAAAAAGAGGGGTTTTTTATTACAACAAACTATTACCTTTTTGTTCAACTAACATCAAAAGTTGACGGTACCTTGAGAAATCTTCATACATGTTATAATACAACTCACAATATTTCTCGGCACTTAACAGTTGTACGTAATTAACACAACTATCGATAACTCTTTTTGCCTTCTCAAAGGTTTGGATGTTCATTAGGATTTCCATAGTGTTTTTATATTTTGTTCAAATATAGGTAAATAAATTAAATCAACAAACTTATTCGTGTCTTCTATGAAGAAACTTTGGCGCAGTTCTATCCTTATCTGACATAATTAAATCATTTTCATCATCATAAGGTGTATAGATACTCACAACATCAATTATGGTTTCATGGTTGTTTCTAATGTTTCTAATGATTGGGTCAAATATAGACACCGAACCTTCATATTCACTGTTGTGGTAGTTTCCACATTTATAAGTGAAAATTGTATCATCTTCAAGTGAAAGAAACCCGTGTGCAAAATATGGTGGTATGAATAATGACAATTTATTTTTGTCACTTAATTCAAAATAATCGAACTTACCGTAAGTTGCTGAATCTTCTCTTAAATCAACAATAAAATCAACAACAGAACCTTTTAAAACTCTAACTAATTTAGCTTGTCCCCATATACCTGTCTGATAATGTAAACCTCTAAAAACATTCCTTTTAGATACAGAAAAATTATCCTGTAGAAATAATGTATTAAATAAAGAATTGTCATTTTTAATTGCATCTAAAGATGGTATATGGGACAATAATTTTCGGTTGGAATATTTTATTTCATTCCAACTTTCCATAAAGTATCCTCTTTCATCTTCATAAACATTCTCTTGAATCAGGTACACATTATCAAAAGAGGTTGGTATTAATTTCATGTTTTTTTTACTATAATAATTACTTTTTGTTTAAAACAATATATTTGTTATAAAATAAATGATAATTTTTTAAATTTAAATGGAAGTTATAGAAATTGACGATTATTTCGTAAATAAAGAAAACAACATGTTAACAGTATCGTTTAGAATGGTTGGTGACTATGATAATACTGTTAGACAAGATATAATAGAATATACCTATTTACAGGATTTTGGATATGATTTTGAAATAGATACTGAAGAATTTGACGTATTTGATGACGAGTGGGATGAGTGGGATGATGAGGACGATACTGATGAATCAATCCTATTAGATGAGGATGATTTGAGGTCATTTTTAAATGAATATTATGTAGTTTTTCCTGACAAAATACCGAGCGCAGAAGTCATTTGATGATATTTATCATTAAATGGAGGACATTAGAAAAATAATATCAAATTTGTTGGGTAGGGTGTTTTTGACAAAACCTATTATATTTGGTTTGCACGAACACAAAATCACTTTGGTGGTTAGTCCTTCTATGAAAGTATTTGAAATTGCTTCAGAACCAAAAAGGTTATTAAAAGAATTTCCATTTGATACCAATCAATATCTTAATGAAAATAAGTTAATTTCTTGGGCTAATGAGAATGGATATGATATTACATTCTCAGCTAAGAGTCCTGAACTGGCAAGAAAATTAATGATAAGTTTTGGTGATGTTTTGGTTGAGTCAAACAAAAAAGGTGAAAAAGAATTAAATGTAATTGTTTTAGAAGAATTAGAAAAATCTGATTTACCACAAACCATGAAAACATGGGCAAAAGAAAACCCTGAAAAATTCATGAAAAATATTAAGTATATTCAAGAATTACTTAAGAAGTAACTTTATTGGTTATTTATTTATCTTATTATATTTATAGTAAACTATTTTCATGAATTTACTTTCTGAAGACATTAATAGAATTAAAGAACTTATGTTTACTGAGGATTGGATTGATTTGGATGATATTCAAATTGACAACACTGAAGTTGACGGAGAGCTCGGAGAACAAGATGAAGCTGGTTCAACAGCACCATCTTCTCCTGCTATGAATAAATGGGAAACAGGGCTTACTCGTGGTCCTGCTAACCAATTGTCAGTTACAAAATGGAGTGATTCGTATCAACCACAAAGAGGTAAAGCTAATCCGTTATGGTAAATAGAAAAAATGAAGGTATAGAGGCATTAAATGAGATTCTATTGAGAATGTCGTATGAGTTAGGTAAAACATTATCTGAGAATACGTCTATTATTAATGAACAGTCGTCATATACTCCTTTGGGTCTTAAATCATTACCGTTAGATTATTATTATTATGATAAAGATAATAATTTAAAAACATTACCTAATTTAGCTACTAATTATCCTGCAGGTTCCACACCAGCAAAAAAAGCGTATCCTGGTGTAACAAATGGTTTATCTTACCCACAAAAAAGGTCTCTTTATAATTTACCTAGATTTGACAGTACTACAAATACTCAAAACCCACCTCCTCAAAAACCAAAATCTACATCATTCACGCCGCCAGATACGAGAAGCTATCAAGACGCAACATATGTATCACCACAAAATTTAATGGGCGGTGGAGGTCCACCAAAACCAAAAGATGTGCCTAAATTCACACCTCCTGATACTAGAAGTTATCAAGACGCAACATACGTTGCTCCACAATTTAATCCCACCCAAGCTGAAGCTCTATCAAGAGCATATGAGTTAGAAAAAAGAAATTCTAAACCAATTCAACCAAAAAGTGAGGTGATTATGTATGACCCAAGGTTAGGAAGACCTACACCAAAATGGATATATAATGGTAAAAAATATGACACAAAAGAATCCGCATTTTCTGTTTATGAAAAAGATAGACAAGAATGGGAAAAGAAATATGGTGATGGTTTTGATGCGTGGGTATTGAGAAACAGTGATACCATACATGATGTATTAGGAATTGCTGCGTTAGGTTTAGCGTTAGTATCTATGGGTGCATTAACCGTTCTAACAGGAGGTGCCGCAGCACCTTTAGCAGGTGGATTATCATTAGAAATGATGGCAGGTATCGGTAGTTTATTATTATCCGCGCCCGACGCTGCGTTATATGCTTACGAAGGTGATAAGAGAATGGCTATGTTTGTTGCATTATTATCCGTATTTGATGTGGCACAAATATTAAAAGCTGCAAAGGGACTTAATGTTACTGCAAATGAAGTGAAAGTTTTAAAACAAAAAGCTGCGGACAATGCCGAAGCTTTAACATCAGGTTCTAAAAAACAAGCAGATGTGTTTACACAGAGAGAAATTCAAATACTAAATGGATTGGATGGGTCAGTAATAACCACCGAAGGTAGAATTTTAGCAAAGAATGTATTAAGAAAATCGGTTTCTGAAATGGGTTCCGTAATAAATAAAAGTGCGGATAATTTTGTTAACTTTTTAAAGAATCCATTTAAACAAATTAAAGCGGTATCAACATTAGCTAAAACCGCAGGTTCTTTAGTTTTAGTTATTGACGGAATACAGATGAGTTACAATTTTCTGTATAATTTATTGGCTAGTGAAAATCAAAAAATAGTTTCATTGACTTATGTATTAATACAATATGCATTGACAAAACCTGAAGTTCAAAATCAGATTGTTGAAAATAATAAAAAAATTGAACAATCTATTGAAGGTTTACCTGAAGAAGAATTGGAAACACTTTCAAAAGTTGTTAATGATTTTAGTGTAAAGGTTAAAGAAGGTTCATTATCACAAGAATCTATGAAAAATAGAATACTAGAAAGAATGAATCAAAAGGAAAAAGAAATTTTACCAGGTACTGTTAAAATGTATGGTGGAAGTACACAAAAGAAAACACCATTTACAACACAAGAAGAGGGTGATAAATTTAGAAAATGGTTTAACACTGAATTTCCAACAATATCAAAATATGTTGAATTAGATTTGTCAGGTGCTTTTGATAATACATTTATAAGAAGAGCATTTAATACTCCATTACCTGATGGTACTAAAACTGTTGGGGAAATATATTTGGAAGAAATTCAAACTGAAAAAAATAATGATAGTGTTGAAACAACGTCTGGTGAGGACGATATGGGATAAAGATATATTTATATTAAAAATACGTACAATAGTTTATGAATAATAAATTAATATCAGAAGAAATTTTAAGAATCCATGAATTGATGGGTTTAGGCGAATCTTTATTAAAAGATATTTTAATATCTAATGATTTAAAATCTACTATTAAAGAGAGTTTAATTGCCAGTGCTATTAGTTCTGCATTAAAAATTTCTGATTTAGCCGATATTGCAAGAACTATAAAAAATAGTTCACTTATTGACGCAACAGGTAATTTAATTAGGGCCGCTGAAAAACCACATGCAGAAACACTATTAAGATTAGAAGGAAATCCTGAAGAATTTGTTAGAACATTAAAAGAGTTTGCCGATGAAGCTGTAGGTACACCTAAAAGAAAAGTTGCCGATGAAATAATTGGTGATTTCATTACTAAGGTACATAATGTCTCAAATGACCTAAAAAACCTTGAATCTACGACTAATGGTGTAAAAAATGATTTAATTACTAATAATGGTCTTTCTAATGATGAGGCAGTAGAACAAATACAAAAAGAAATTGATGAACTTTTTTATGGTAAAGATGGTGAGGAGCCTTTGGTTAAATTTTCTGACGAGTCGTTAAGAGATATATATGTTTATGATTTAAGAAAAAAATTAAATCTTGATACAAAATGGGAAAGACCTGTTAGAGTTGAACCTGAAGACACTAGAACTCCCGAGGAGATTAGTGCTGAAATTGAGTTAGCCAAAAAACAAGCGATAGAAGCAAAATTTAATTCATACAAAAAAATTGGTGAGGATTTAGAAAAGGCTTCTAAGAAAAGAGGTGACAAACCTCCGTTTGAGATGCCAAATATTTTTAAAAAATCAAATTTTAAAGAAGAACTTATAACGTCTATAAGAGACGCTGTCGATTCAAGATTTGCAAGTAGAATTGATGCCGATGCCGCAAAAATTGAAGACTGGATTTCACAATTAGAAAGATTAACACCATTACAGAAAGAAAAGGCAATCACTGATGCGGCTAGTAGAGCAAATAGAGCATCAGAAAAATGGGTTGAAAAAACTTTAAATTATATAACAAATAAAGGTATTAAACTTGGTCAAGATACTTTAACAAAAATTAAAGATTTCCCAAAACATGTAAAAGAATTTTTTACTTTACTTTTTAAAGGAAATGTTAAAGAAGCTATTAAATTTCTTTTCGATAAAATTCAAATGATACTATATGTTTTTATTTTAGAAATGATTAATCAATATGCCGAGTATACGTTAAGATTATATTACGACAAGGATACATTACTTCCGACATTTTATGTTGGAATGCCTCCTATTGAAGAGGGAGTTATGAGTTGGGTTGGTTGGATAGGTAAGATACTTATTTCAGGTCCTTTATTTGTTTATGATACCATTGCGGTTATAACAAACTCAATTTATGGTGGTATTTATTATGCGGGTGGTACATACAAAGATAAATTAGAAAGTAATATTAAAACATTAAAAGATGAGGGTATTTTACCTGACAGTCAACTTGATAGAGCCGATGATAATAGTATTGAAGCATTAAGTAATTTTCTACAAAAAGTATTACCTGAAGATAAAAAAGAATTAATAAAAGATATTTTAAGCGGTCAAACGCAATCAATAGAAGGTTATGGTCTTGGTACAATATTTAGTAATCTTGGAAATATAGATTTATTAAATTGGGATAATTTAGTTGGACTACCATTAGACCAATTTTTTGTTGTAGGAAAGAATATATATTTCGCAAATCAAAACGGAAGATTTACTGTTAAAGGTTTAGACACTGATGACCCATATATTGAGGGTAAGTATGATAATGAAGGTGAAGTAGAAAAGGTTAGCATTAAAAAGATGTTCTTCAATGAAAACGGTAACACGATTAACAGATTCTTAGTTGATTTTTATCCTGTTGATGAACAATCAAAATTAGTTGAAAAAACCACTAAATTTCCTAAGACAATAACACCGGATAATAAGTTTGGTACTAACCAATCAAACTATAATGGTACTATTGGATTGGTCATTAGCGGACTTTCAGAATTAAAAACTGAATTAGCAACAGCAGGAATTGAAAATCTTAATATGGATGATGTATTTACTTACAACTTCTACCCTCAGGACCAAACATCGGTTAACCCAACTTTACCGGGTTACCGTAAAGCTAATGCAGGTGCAAATAAAGTGGGTACTCAACTTTATTACTTAAACCAACAAGGAACTCCTGATGAACTTGGTAATTACCCTGTTTATCGATTAGTAAAAACAAGTAAAGAATCAACAAAATATAAACCAAATACTTGGTATATTTTAAAAGATAATACAACATGGACACCACTTTCTGAATACGTGGATTCAAGTCAAGGAACTACTCAAAGTACAACACCGGCGGGTAGTGCGGAAACCTCTGAAACACCAAAAGAAAAGTTTGAGAGAGAAAAGGGAATTAAACTTACACTATTAACATCTACAGGTTCAATGGCGGTTTACAAAGGAAGTGACAATAAAAATTATAAACTCGAAAATGGAAACATTGTAGAATTTTAACATTATGAAAAGAAGAATACAAGAAGAAAAAGAGAGAATCATATCTCTTTTTGGAATTAACGAAGATGTAGAAATGAAACCAGAAGTTTCATTAAAGGATAAACTTGACCTTATCAAATTTAATAACAAAAAGGGTGGTGAGGTTGAAATTACCTTTGATGATATTGATGACATATCAAGAGATATGGAGCATTTCACAAAGATGGGTGATAATCCTGATACTGCACTAATCAAAGCCGTTATCGCTTCAAAAGGTAACAAAAAAGAAGAATATCTAATTGTTGGTGGTTCATTCCCATCAAATATTTTTAGTGTTACCTTTGATGAGGATACAACATTTGGTGACTATGACGGTAATAATAAATTTGATTACTTTAAAGTTGAATCTTTAGGTGATAACGATAGACACTTTTCATTAGTAAGAGTTAATTCAGATGAGTTAGTTAGTAATGAAAAAGGTGAAGAAGAATCTGTAGAAAAAGAAACAGAAATTCAAGAACCTGTACAACAAGAACCAGAACAACCTTTTGAAGAAGAAATGAAACAAAAGGAAAAGAAAGGTTTGGCTTCTTTATTAGATGGTAACACAGAAGATACATCAAACAATTTTACAAAAAGACAAAAGAAAGTTTTGGAAAAATTGAAAGGTGAAGGATATTTATTAAATAGACCTGAGAATGAAGAGGGTTACACAAGAAAGAAAGTAACATCAAAAGAATTCACAGAGTCATTTAATGTATGGGAACCAAAAAAATAAGGTTATGAGTATCAAGAAAACAATCAGAGAAAGTTTATTGGAAGTAGAGTCAAAAAAGAAAACTCTTATACAAGAATCTAAAATCATTAATGGTAGATTTAAGATTATTGCAGAAGGTGTTAATACAAAATCTAAAATCCAAACAAAGAAAGCTTTAGATAAGGTTTTATCTGAATGTAATTACCTTAAAACACAAGGGTATAACCAAACATTAATCAACGAAGGGTTTTTAGAAGTAATGGGTGATTTGTTTAATAACGAAGGTCCTCAGTTTTGGGATACAGTAAAAACAAAATTGTCAGATTACATTACATCTAAATTTGGTGTTGATAAATGGATGAAAGAAAAAATGATTGAAGGTATCGGTAATGTTGAAATCGAAGAAATACCAAAACTATTTACAGATTGTAGATTTTTGGTTCAAAAGATGACCGATGCAGCCATGGAAGGGTTCGGTGAGAATATATCTGTAGAAGGAGGTAGCAATACAGTTCCTGGTATATTCAGACAATCTTTGGATAAAGTTATTGGAGGTGATGACTTTAGAAAAAATTTAGAGGACTCTTTCACTACTGTCGTTTGTCCTGCCATGGGGCAAATCAACCAAAACATGGCAAACAAACTTGAGGACATTAAGAAAACGATGTTCTCATAAACTTTCTAATAGAAAGGAGGGGTTCTTATCTAAGGAAGGTGTACGAGAGTACACCTTTTTTTTTATTGGTACCGCGGGCCGGATTCGAACCGGCACGGACATCACTGTCCAAGGGATTTTAAGTCCCTCATGGCTACCTTTTCATCACCGCGGCATTTGTTTCAAAGAACACTACAAATATAAGTTACAAAAAGCTTTTTGACAACTCCTTTTGGAAATCTTCCCAAATAATTTCAACCGTTTCACTAATAACAACAGAAAATACATTTGGTTTGTATGGTTTAATTTTAAGTTTCATACCAGCCTCTTCAGGTGTCTTGTTGTCTTTTTTACTATTACAACGACTACAACACGTAACCATATTCTCCCAAGTGTTTTTACCACCACGAGATTTTGGAAGGATGTGGTCAAGAGTTAGGTTTTTTTTAGAACCACAATATCCACAAGTATGACCATCTCTTTTGAAGATTCTTTTTCTATTAACTGTTATTCCCTTAGATTGATATCTAACATAACTTAAAAGACGAATTACCAAAGGACGAACAAAATTACCTACGGTGGTAACAATATCACCCTCACCTTTTTTAAGGATTTCTGCTTTTCCCTTATCCACTAAAATAAATCCCCGCCGAAGAGTTGTGACATTCAACGGTGAGTAATCTGAGTTTAATACTAGAACTGTGTCCATACGATTCAATAATATTGTACAAAGTTAATGCAAATATTCAAACCAGTCAAATGAATATTTATAATATAAATAATAGTATTATGGTTTTAAAACTTGGAAGTAAGGGAGAAGAAGTTAAAGAACTTCAAGAGTTCCTTGGACTAAATGCTGATGGTGATTTTGGTCCTAAAACAGATGCTGCTGTTAAAGAATGGCAAAAGAAAAATGGATTAACACCTGATGGTATTGTGGGGCCAAAAACATTATCTAAAATGGGATTTTTAGATACTGACCAAAAGAAAGTTATTACAGAACAAAGTTCATCTAAGTTGTATTCTAAAGACAAGTATACAACATCTAATGGTCTTGAGATTGTAGAATATTTTATGCCGAAAGATGAGTATAGACAAGGTCCTATTAAACCTAAGTGGTTGTTTATTCACCACACGGCAGGATGGGAAAATCCTTACAATACTATCACAGCATGGGATTCTGATAAGATTGGTCAGATTGGTACAGAATTCGTAATTGGTGGTCCATCTATTAAGGGAAATAGTAATACATATGATGGTGAGGTTGTACAAGCATTTCCACATGGTAATTACGCATGGCACTTAGGTGCAAATGGTTCACAAACTATGCATGTTAATTCAGTCGGAATTGAAGTATGTAACTTTGGTTATGTGGTAAACGGTAAGGCTTATCAGGGAAGTACTGTAGACCCATCACAGATTGTAACGTTATCAAAACCATTTAGAGGTCATTCAGATTGGCACAGATACTCTGATGAACAGATTGAAAGTTTACGTAAACTTATTCTTTATATTGGAGAAAGAGACGGTATAGATGTAAGAAAAGGTTTACCTGAATTGGTTAGACAAAAAGGTGCAGATGCTTTTGAGTGGAATGCTGACGTATATTATGGTAAATTAACGGGTCTGTGGACTCACGTAAACACTCGAAAAGATAAAGTGGACATGTTCCCACAACAGGAACTTTTGGACATGTTAATGAGTTTATAAATTAAAAATGGGGGTCAATGACCCCCATTTCTGTTTAACGGATTTTCAACATCATGGCTCCTGCTCCGTTCCATTCAACAATCTGACGTTTTGGAATCCAAAACTCGAACTCACCAATCTCGTCAATCTTCTTAGACATATCTGCTTTGAACTTCTCAACTTCAGATACGCTCTTTGGGTGTTCAACACCTACGTACTTGGCACATACGGGACCGATACCGGTGATTTGAGACATGTAGTCGGTAAGGGTCTTACCACAACAACGGCAGATACCTCCGTTTTCTTTGGTGAGTTTTGCCTTCAACTTCATGGCTCGGTTTGAGATGGTCACCACTTCAGTTACGTCAACCAAGATTGGGTGGAATTGTAATTCACGAGCTTCTTTGATGTCACCGGCGATTTTGCGACCCAACTTGATGGTGTTACCTACCAAAGGAATGTTCAAGTCACGTTGAGAGTTCTTTTGAACCTCACGGTCAATGGCTTGGTAACCTGCTTGTACTTGCTTTTCGGTGAGTCGGCGGTACTTGTTGTACTTCTCTTGAAGGTCCAATACGAATTTGGATTCACCTTTGTACTCAACGATTGCACGAAGGTTGTAAGGAAGTTCTTCCACTTTTACGTCTTTCTGACGCTCTTCTTGGATGATGAGTTTCTCTGCCACTGCGAATTGTTTTGGGGTTAAGCGACCGTACTTCATAAGACCTGGTTTTAAACCTTTGATGAAGTCGTTGTTTCCTTGGTAGTTTCTTACTTTTTCTTCGATGTTGATTCCTGTAACTGACATGATGGTGATGATTAATTGTTTAACAGTACAAATATATGCCAAACAAAATTGCCCACCAAATAAATCGGATAAAAAAATTTGTTTGGCATAAAAAAAAGGTCAGTAATTACTGACCTTTCTCTTTGAAGTGGTCTCTGGCTTATTGAGCGACTTCTTCAGTTACAGGTGTAACTACTGTTGAGTCAGTTTCAACTGTTTCAACCTCTGTTGATTCAACTACAGTTGTATCAACCACTTCTGTTGTTTCAGTAGCTTCTGTTGAACATGCTGCCAACATAACAACTGAGAAAAGAGCGAAAATTACTTTTTTCATTTTGTGTTTTTAAAAATTAGTTTATTTTAATCTTAACAATTATATGACAAATAATTATCCCGTCAAGCGAAAAATTAAACTATTTTTTAATTGGTGGAGGTGGCGGGAATCGAACCCGCGTCTTGCTCAGTCCAACCATAAAGGACTACATGCTTAGGTCAACATTTTCAAATGTTCCGAAATAACCGGTTTGTTCTTCACCATCGTAAACCAAGTAACCAATGGACGACTCGATTTTGGGTTCAGTCGTTTTTCCACCTTTGTAAGGACTTCTGTTCCTGGGTTATATGTCCATCGACCCGATTGGTACTATAGCTTAGGCTACAGTAACCTCTTCAGTACGTAGAAGACCTACAGCCTGAAGCTTTGCGAAAGTGTTGCCACCTAAAAATTGCCTCCGTAGATTAAAGTGATAGGAAACCTCTCACTGCATGCCCCGTATAACTAACCCTGCCAATCAATACCGGTCACCCCCATAATTCAAAGAACATAAATGAAATCACTTTCACCCCCTGTATAGACATAACGTCAGATGCTTAAGGTACGCCTTAACGACAGGTTCTAATTATAACTTCTCGCGTCCAAGTGGTTATGGACCGTGGTGTTTTTTTAAAACCATTGAGGGAGCCACCCGTGATTTCTCTTACAAATATAAATACAACTTTTTTATCTGACAACATATTTATATATAAAATAATTTAATTATGAGAAAATTTGTTATAACTGAAGACGAAAGAGCAAGAATCCTTTCGATGCATGAATCAGCAACTAAAAATCTATATTTGAAAGAACAATTACAACCAACTACTGATGCAAATGTTGCAGCACCATCTATTACCTATTCTGAAGTTGCTGGTTCAGCATCTGCAGTACCGATTGTAAACGCATCAGTTTTAGCAAACTTAGGTATTCCGGCAACCCCTGAGAACTTTAGTAATACATTTTTTTTTACTAATAGAGCAGGATTGGCAACCGCCTTTGCTCAAAAAAATTTAAAAACTTTTACAGGTACTGACCCAAGAACCACAACTAGCCCGGATAATCTATTTGCGAAGTATAAAGACGGTACCGAGATTTCATTAGAAGGTGAAGGAACAAAAGAATTTCCAACTAAAGGTTTAACGTATATTGGAGGTGCGGGTAATGGTTTATTAGCATTATCAAGAGCAATTAAATCAGGTGCTGGTAAATTACCGTCTATGATTAAAATAACATTATCCGGTGAAAGAACTGGTGTTGCTTATACCTATAACTCAAGTCAAATTAATAATACTGAAAGTAAATTTAACACACTTTTAGCATATTTTATTAAACCATTAGTTAACCCACAAAAAGTTAGTCCAACGTATCCGTTAAAAGACATTGTTTTAGGACAACCAAATAGAAATGGAACTATTGAAGCTAATATAAATTCGCTTTTAGGTAAATTCTTACCAAAAACTGAAGGTAAAACAATTATGGACGTAGCTGCTGAATATGAATTAGATATGGATGCTAATAATTTTAAACAACAAATATTAGCAAGTTCTGATTTATCAAATGCAGATGCTAAATGGAATGAAATTCAAAGCTCAATTGTTGCCAAATACAGAGAAAACCTTGATAAGTTTTTAACAGTTAAATTTCCCGACACGAAAAACCAAAAATTAAGCGCTTTTAACCCTAAAACATCTTCAAAGAGTGCGACGGAAGAATTGAAATCTGTGAGTAGAGATTTTTTACCCGGAGCATCAGTACCGAATACCACACCTAGTGAAAAACAAACACAACAAACTTTTAACTCAGGACAAGGATAAAAAAAACCCCACATACGTGGGGTTTTTTATTAGTTCAAAATCTCAGATGCGAATGCCCTTTGTAATTTTGGATTGTCTTTAGATTGGTGTTCAACAATCAAGTATGGGGTACCATTTTCAGATTCAGTCAAAGACATCATAATCCGAACATTTTCACCATCAAAACCAGGTCCCATTACCAAGTATGCTTTTTTATTACCGTTAGCATATCCTAACATGTTGTAATCAGTCTTAGTACCATCAGGAAGAACAACGGTAACTTTCTTACTATATTCATTGAAGATATAGTTAGTTTCACCGGTAGTCCCTTGAAGTTCTTTGTAGTCACCGTGTTTTAGCGCATCTGCTGCTGACATTGTACGAGGGAACTCGAAATTATAAAAGTCTTTAACAACTACTTTGAAGAAAGATTGTGCGTTAGATACTTGAGAGATTAGTGATACTAATACGATTGCGATGGTTTTGATGGTGTTTTTCATACTTCAATATTAACGATAAGTTTTGAAATATCCAAATAGTCAAGTATTTATTTATAAAAATAATTCACATTTTGAAAAGGTTAAGAAACATACTTGTTGAAGTTGCTGAAAAAGACAGTGATTTTATGTCAATCTTAGATGTTGTTAAAGGTAGAAAGAACCCATCAACTGTTTTTTTTGATGATGATTGGATTGATAAAATAGACAAAGATTACATTTATTTTCATTTTGACAATGAAGAGGATTTCTTTAATACTTTGTATGGAGACCAATATGATGAATATGAAGTTGTAGATATAAAATGGTTATATTATAGACCATACGAATACGAGTATACGGACGGTTATCAAACAGATGAAGATTGGAAAGAAGGGTATGTACTTAATGTTTTGAATTCTGATAATAGAAAAAATGTTATAGATTTATTACAAGCAATCAATGCCAACTCTTTAAACAAAAAATTGATTGTTAAAGCTAAAGAGAATGGTGAAACCGATTTTAGCTCAAGAAACCTTGTAAAATACTTTGATGGTTATACTGAGGAAATAGCAATAGATTTTGAAAAATCTTTTCCAAAATTTGTGGATAAAATCAAAGATGAATATTTTTATGCAAGAGAGGAATCTTTTGGACGTGGAATGGATAGATATATGTCCAATGAATTTTTAAAAGACCTTTATTCTCCTTATAAATTACAAAGGTGGGGTTCTAACCCTTTTGAATCTGCCAAAATGTCCCTATCGGATTTGATGTTATTATATTCATATGCCGGAACGGTAAATGACTCTGTTGGTGATGTTTTAAAAAATTATATGGAAAAACGTGGATATAAGTCACTCCCTGGAAATCCAAGAGAATCTATGTATGAACATGATGACTATGATTTTCTTAGACAAAAATTCAACAGTGAGTTTGAGTTTGAAATTGAAAAAATAATGTCAGATGTTGAAGGTATTGAAGATTCTGCTGACAAATACAAAGAGTTATCCCAAATATATAGTGACATCCAAAATAAATACGGTGGTTTCAATAAAGGTATTATTGTTTATGAAGATGACAAATCAAAAACAGAAATGATAATAAAAGGTGTTGACCCTGAAGATTTGAAAATAGATTTAACTCTTTATAAATGGAAAAAACAGGGGAATGAATGGCGTGAACATAAAAACATAAAAGTCAAAAAGTCGACTCTTGATAGTTTAATTAACAATTATCAACTTTTTGACTTATTTGACTTTTAATAAGAATATCTCTGTTGTAGATATTCAAATAATGTGACCATGTCATCTTCGTCCAAATAAATTTCTGAATCAAAGAATTTGTCCTTGAAGACAAGACCACCGATGTCCTCACTTACCCTGATGTAATCCTTATCGATGATTACATCCTCTTCGTCATCCTCATAAAAAACATCATCATCGTTAGTTGTAGCGTTAAACAAATCACCATAATCTGAGAAGTTTTTGTAAGAGGGGACCTCGTACTGGTAAGTTTGACGAGAGTAACCAAATTCATTTACCATGTTCAAACCTAAGTTGATGGCTTTTTCTACATCTTCCAAAACCACAAACTCATTTGCCGTGTGCATGTTGTAATAACCACAAGAGAAGTTGATACATGATACATCAATCTTTTTCTTTAATTGTGATACGTCTGTGTATGGGTGAGATTGGAGCAATGGCTCAAGTCCTATACTGTCAACAAACACTTTCTTAGTTCGATTGATGAAATCACCATCTTTCTCGAACAAACGAACTCCCGAGCAAACTTCGGTAATTAATTGGTTACCTGGTGCATCATATTGAATGATGTAACCGACATCTTGTAAAAAGTGGGGGTCGCATTTGGAGGAACCATGGCAACCAGTCTCTTCAGATACAAAAAACCCTACTTTGACATTTGAAAGTACTCGTAAAAGTTCCAAACAAATGAAGACCCCACACTTATCATCTCCACCGATTCCTGTTGGCTGACCGTATTTGGTGTATGCATTCAACGAATCATGTTGGGTTTCATCAAACCTCATCCCGAACGTTAATGGTTTAACCAATTTGGTTTCTTTGACGACAATCTCGTCAACTATACTATGCACAGTATCGGTGTGTGCGATAAACATTGGAAAGTAATTACCTTCAGACAATTCACCCTTTTGTGCGTAGATGTTCATCATCTCATCACGGTAATAGGTTACACCTTTGATGGTATCCAACACGGAGCAGATGTATTCCACCATCATTTCCTCTTGATAGGTTTTTGACGGTACGGACAAAAGTTCCTTTAATCTGTTTTTGGTTATCTCTTCCATGTTTATCTTATTTGAAGTACAAATATACAACTAATTTTTTAAAAAACAAAAAAAGTTAAGGGGATTATCTCCCCTTAACAATAATTTCTTCATCTCCTTTCATCTGAAGAGAATATTTCTTTCCGAGTTGGATATTCTTCTTCAAGATTTCCTCAGAGATTAGGTCTTCGATTTTTTCTTGGATTGCTCGTTTGATTGGACGAGCTCCATATTTTTCATCGAATCCTACTTTCGCGATGAATTCTTTTACACCTTTTGAGATGGTGATGTCATAACCAAGTTTGGTTACTCGTTTTGTGAGTTTTGAAAGTTCAATCTCAACAATCTGATTAACCTCATTCTCTTTAAGAGGGTTAAACACAACCACTTCATCTACACGGTTCAAGAACTCAGGGGTAAAGAAGTTTTTAAGTTCTTTTTCAAGGAGAACTTTTTTCAACTCTTCATCCTTTGACATTTTGGTGGTGGTTTCAAAACCAATACCTGTGCCGAAGTCCTGTAGTTTCTTAACACCCAAGTTTGAGGTCATAATAATCAAACAGTTTTTAAAGTTGATTTTACGACCAAAACTATCTGTCAAGTGACCATCATCGAGTAGTTGAAGAAGGAGTGAGAAGATATCTTTATTTGCTTTCTCAATCTCATCAAACAATACTACAGAGTATGGTTTGTTTTTAACTGCTTCGGTAAGTTGACCACCTTCGTTGTAACCAACATAACCTGGAGGTGAACCAATCAATCGACTCATTGAATACTTCTCTTGGTACTCAGACATATCCACACGAATCAAAGCATCCTCATTACCAAAGATTTCTTCAGCCAATCGTTTTGCTAAGTGTGTTTTACCAATACCTGTTGAACCCAAGAAGATGAATGAACCAATTGGACGATTCGGGTCCTTGATACCCACACGATTTCTACGGATTGCCTTTGCAATCTTGGATACCGCAACGTCCTGTCCAATAACACTCTTGTTAAGATTGGTTTCCAAGTTCAACAATGATTCAACTTCATCTGTATTCAATTTAGATACAGGAATCTTGGTCATTGTGGAAACAACATCATACACCATTTCTTCGGTAATCAAATTACGGTTGGTGTTTTGCAGTTCCTCAAACTTTTTCTTTTCATCTTCAAGTTTCTTTAGAAGTTTCTTTTCTCTGTCACGAAGCTGAGCGGCTTCTTCATACTTCTGTTGTTTTACGACAATGATTTTTTCTTCCTTAATCCTTGAAGCTTGTAATTTAAGTTCTTCAATCTCTTCAGGTAGTTTAACATTGATTTGACTCTTTGCACCAACTTCATCCATTACGTCAATTGCCTTGTCAGGAAACTCACGGTCTGTTACATAACGACCTGCAAGGGTTACACAAGCATCCAACGCCTCATCACTATATGAAACTTTGTGGTGTTTCTCATAGAAAGGTTTGATACGTTTTAGAATCTCTAATGTCTCCTCAGGTGTTGCACCATCAACCATTACCTTTTGGAAACGACGCTCCAACGCCCCATCCTTTTCGATGTTCTCACGGTATTCATCCAATGTTGTCGCTCCGATACATTGGAGGTCACCACGAGCAAGTGCGGGTTTAAAGATGTTAGATGCATCCAATGAACCTGATGAATTACCTGCTCCGATAATTGTATGAATCTCATCAATGAACACAATAATGTCATGATTATCGTGTAGTTCATCCAAGATAACTTTCAAACGTTCTTCAAACTGTCCACGATATTTTGTACCCGCAACAATCGATGTCATATCCAATGATACGATACGTTTGTCTGCAAGGTTTGTTGGACAATCACCCTGAAAGATTCTCATAGCCAAACCTTCAACGATTGCCGTTTTACCACAACCAGGTTCACCAATGATAATTGGATTGTTTTTCTTTCTACGAGAAAGGATTTGTGCGATGCGAGAAATCTCGCGGTCCCTACCGATTACAGGGTCTAGTTTACCCTCTTCGGCAAGTTTAATTAAGTCACGGGAAAAATTATCAAGAACGGGTGTTCTCGATTGAGACACTTCGGATTTACCTCGGCGGCGTCCTCCTTTTTCGTTTGGGTCTACTTCTTCAATCATATTCTATCTATTAAAGTTTTACGTTACAAATCTAACAAAAATTATGGAATAATCTACTATTTGTCATATTGTCATTAAAAAAATTACTTTACTGTCAAAATGTCAGTATTTATATTTATAACTACAAATGGCATACTTTTCGCAAGGGTGTATTTAAAATAAAGATAATTAACAACAAAGATAATAAACTTAAATCAAAATAAAAAATTATGTTTGGAAAAAGAAGAAATATTAATGACCTATTTAACATGTTCAACGACATGGACTCAATGTTTAATCAACCGTTTTTTGTAAAAGGAAAAACAAACTCCGAAAAGGGTACCGATGAAAATGGTGATTGGCATAAAGAAAGTTTTGTTTCAGAAGACGGAATGTTCTCAGTTACCAGTATTGTAAGAACATACGGTGGAGAACCAAACTTCACACAAAAAAGAAAATCGTCATCTAATGAAGTTGATTCTCTAAAAAGAGAACTTGACCGTTGTGTTGAAGAACAAAACTTTGAAAGAGCGGCTGAACTCAGAGACCAAATTAAACACATGGAAGAAAACCAAGACAAAATTGCTGAGTTACAAAAGAAACTTAATAGTGCGATTGAAGAACAGAACTTTGAAGAAGCTATTAAATTACGAGACCAAATAAGTAAGTTAAAAGGTTAATTAACAAACCCCTCCCAAAAAGAGGGGTTTTTTATTTTCATACATTTCATATACTTAATAAAAAAGTATAGTTATGGCAGTAAAAAGCGAAAAAATCGAAGGCAAACAAATTATCAATGAGATTGAATCAAGCAATCTTACTAAGACCGTTTACGATACAGGTGAAAAAACCTTAAAGGTAACGTTTAAAAACGGTATGGAATATCTTTATGAGGAGGTTCCACATTCTACATATACAAAATTTAGAATGGCAGAATCACAAGGAAGTTTCTTCAATAAGGAGATATCTAAGAAATACAAATACAAAAAACTTACAAACTAATATTCCATACTATTTATAAGTTAATGGAAAGTTTTGAAAACATAATTAAAAGTTTTTATGTTAAGGATGAATTAAACCCAAAAATTTGGGAAAATCCTGAAGACCCATCTAATGCAAAAATGAAAGATGACATTAGAGAAAGGTTGTTAGAAATTGCAAATGAATTTATTAGTTTCTTGGGTTTGGAAATCTTTATTCAAGATGTTACCATGACAGGTTCATTGGCAAATTACAACTGGTCTGAATTCTCTGACGTTGATTTACACATTATGTATGATTTTAATGAGTCGGGAGATAAAAAAGATTTGGTTGCAGAACTTTTTAAATTAAAGAAAACACTTTTTAATTCAACACACGATATTAAGGTTAAAGGATATGATGTTGAATTATATGTCCAAGATACTAATGAGGAACATTTTTCAAGTGGAGTATATTCTGTATTATTTGATGAATGGATTAACGAACCATCACCTGAAGAAGTTACAATCGATGAAGGAAAATTAAAATCAAAGGTTAACCAATGGATGGATATTATTGATTTGGTTATTGAAGACATTAACGATGGTGATGAGAATCTGGAAGAGGTTATCGAAAAAATTGATAGTGTAAAAGACCGTTTAAAGAAATATAGAAGTTGTGGGTTGGAAAAAGACGGTGAATATTCTTATGAGAATTTGGTCTTTAAATTCTTAAGAAGAAATGGTTATATTCAAAAATTATTTGACTTTGAAAATGAAATAATGGATAAACGCCTATCCCTTGAAGGGGAAGAAACAATTTAAGGAAAACCTTAAATATAAAGAAATTTGGAAAAACACAACAATCAATATATTTATTAATAAAAAATAATTATGGCAATTACAGGATGTACTGACAATTATTACACTTATAATATACAAATAAATTTAAGTGGTGATACTATAAACCCGCTTCACCCTGTGTTTACGGATGGCGATGACCAAACAGTTGGTGCTCAACAATGTAATTCAGTAACCTTAGGTGGTTCAGGACTAAACAATTAAAAAAATATTAAAATTAAAATAAAATGGCAGATTTAAGACCTATCGGAAGTGAAAAATTAGAAGGTAGTGATAAGTTAAAACGTATCATGGAAATTGCTAATTATGGCAAAACAACCTCTAACATAAACGAATCTTCTTCGACATCAACAGAGTATTCTATCCAATTAGCGGACGGAAACTATTACGGTATCGTAAAAGAAAAATCAGGATACATTGTTAAAAAAGGTATCAATGAGTCAGAGTTTGACTACATCGAACCAATGAAAAACAGAAAGTATTATAATTCATATTCACAAGCTATGAAGAAAATTAATTTGATGGCTGGTGAATTAAATAGATTACACGAAAATGAAGAAGGTGTTAATCTTATTGGAGAACAGAAAAAATTTGTTTTAAAAACTCCTAAACCTGCTGAGCCAGAAGTTGACATGTCAGCATCTATGGATGTTGCAACACCTGCTCCTGCACCTGAAGGTGGTGAAGAATTAGATTTCGGTATGGACGCAGCTCCAGCACCTGAAGGTGGTGAAGAATTAGATTTCGGTATGGATGCAACACCTGAAGGTGGTGAAGAAATGGATATGGAAGTTGACATGGATGCACCAAAAGGTGAAGACGATGAAGAAGTTTCATTTAAAGTTATTCAAAAGTTGACAGGAAAGTTAGGTCAAAAATTAAGAACATTGGAATCATCACAAGGAATTACCTCTGAAAATATTAAGTACGTATTAAATTCAGTTTTATCTGCCCTGGATTTATCAAAACTTACAGAAGAGGACTATGATGATGTAATGGCTAATTTTGAAGAAGATGAAGACGCTATAGATTACGGAGTTGAAGATGATACTGAAATTGATGTTGAAGCTGGTGATGAATTGGACTTCGGTGGTGACATGGAATCAGACGCTGAAATGGGTGAAATGAAAGAATATTTCTATGATGATATGGATTTAGGTGACGGTGAAAAGAGTCATTTTGAGCGTGGTAGTTACGATAAAGAAGACCACAAACTTAGAGATAGATTCAAAAATAGATTATCTAGAGTTCTTGGAGTAGATTCAAACAATTCTGACGAAGACGGTTTAGACAAAGACGAGTTTAGAACACCAGGTGGTTTTAAATATGGTGAAATCGTTTCAGGAGAAAAGAGTGAAGGTAAAGGTTACGAAAAAACTATGGACGAGATTTTCTCTGAATCAAAAATTGAAAAAGTATTATCAAAATATTTTGTAGTTTCTGAAGGTGAGAAAAAATTAAACAAAGATAAACAAGTAAAAAAATACATCACAGAAAGAGTTAAAAATTCTTTGGTAAGAAAAGAGATTAGAAATCTTTCTGAAACTGTAGAACAAGAACTTACTGCAGATTTCATCATTAAGGAACACGACAATGTTAAGTTCATCGGAAAAACAAACAAAGGTAACTTAGTTTTTGAAGCTGATGGAAAATCAATTAAGGTTTCTATAAAAGGTGAAATTTTATGAAATTAATTTACGTTAACGAACTAGGTCCAAACTATAAGGGAGATAACGTATATGAATTTATCTTCTCAGCACAAGAAGATGTGTGGGGTGATGATTGGGACGTTGAACCAGCTTCAGGCAGACCAACACCACCCCATATTCAATTTATAGAAAAGGTGGGAGTTTTGAAAAACTCAGGTATTGAACTGAACTTAATTCAAAACTCTGATTTCTTTTCAGTGTTTGACTCTGTTGAGGGAGTCATCGCTCTCGGATGGGAAAATTCTGACTGCGAAGCCGTAACTGACAAAAAATATACTCGTTTGGTTTTCCACTACGGGGATACTGAAAAATCAGTTGCAGATAAATTATACGAAAGAGACATTGTTCTCAAATGGGAAAAAAGTTTAGTAGAATGAAAACTAACGATATAAGAGTAATAAAGTTAATGAAGCAGGGTTTCTCGTTTGAGACCCTTCGTAATTTAAATGAGAGCCAAATAAATGTTCTTTATACAAGAATAATTAAAGAACAAGAAACCGGTACTGTAACAACTAAAGACCCTAAAAAAGCTGAAGAAATGGCTAAAAAGGGTGTCAATGTTCGTTTAGAAAAGGAAATGAGTGAAGATAGTAATTTAGATGCTGCAGTTGATAAAGATAGTGGATACGACCCTTATGCGGGTAATAGTATTTCAAATGATGAAGGACCGTCCAGTAACGATGGTGATAATAATGCTGATGATGGTATGTCGATAGAATCTGAAATTAAAGAAAAGGCGGTTTCTAAAAAACAACAAAAATTTATGGGTTTAGTTAAATCATATAAAGAAGGTGATGTAAAACCTTCTGAAGTTTCTAAGGAAGTTAAAAAAGCCGCAAAATCAATGACAAAAAAAGAAGTTGATGATTTTGCAAGTACCAAACACAAAGGATTACCTATAAAAGTTGAAAATGCAAGAAAAGAAAGTTATATTCGTAATGTAAAGATGATTGAAGAATCATTGATTAAGTTAGTTCAAAAACACATAACACCGAGTATGACAAAGAAAGATTTATTAAATTTAGTGGAAAACGGTCCTGGTACAAAGGAAGCACCTACAAAAGCTCCAACAAAAACACCATCAAAACCCGAGAGAAAAAGTCCATATAAACCAAAACATCAGCCAGCACCAAAAGCTAAAGGTGATGATGAAACTTTTGCTATGGAATTACCATCTTTCTTAAAATTTGACAATTTAAATATAAAATTTAGTGATGAAAAAGAATCTTAAAGAAGCACCAATAGATTACGGTGATAGACCAGAAAGAATGTCACCGGATATTCAAAGTAAAATTGAAAAAGGTGAAACTCCTTTATCAGATTCTCCTGCATTCCCTGAACAAGATGGTGATAATTCATTTGAGGAGATTATCGCATCTAAAAGATTTAAGGATGTTGTTGATAAAGTTAAAAGGTATACAGGTTTAACTAACATTTCGGGGCAAAATGCTTTTATGCAACTTCAGATGATGTTGATGCAAGCAGTACAAAAAGTAAAACAAATTGAAACCGGTAATGAAGAATATTTGGAAAATTTAGCCGTTGATTTGGTTAAAAAAGAAATGTCATTACCTGATGACGCATTTATATTTGATGTTGAATTGATTGGTAATCCATCTCAAATGGATACGTCAAAAATGAGAAAACAATCTGAAGAACCATCTCCTGAGGAGATTGAGAAAGAATTCGGAGTTAGTGAAGATGAGGCGGAAGAAGATTTAGATAATCTTATGGCGGCTTTTGATAAGTTTGATTTAGAAAAAGCAAAAAGAAGATTTATCAATTCACTTATTCAAGGAGCATCTAAAAAAGGTCACTATATGTTTAGTTTAGTTGAGGAAGAATTAAATAGATTAAACCCCGAGCTTTTAAATTTATATGGTGTCTTAATGTCAATTAACGATTTAGTTTATTGGATTATGCCTGACGAAGCTGCTCAGATGATGGCAGGTTCAGGTGAGGGTGTTGCAGGTTCAGAAGAAGTTGATGACACTACAGACCCACCAACAATCAAAGCAAAAGGAATGTTCTTCCCTGTACTTATTCACGAACTATTAAAAGGTGTTTATGAAGTTATGGGAACACAAGGATTACCTGACGACCCAAAACAGGCAGAAATGGTTATGGCATCACAAGATACCTTACCATATGAAATTTGGGACTTGAGATTAGGTCCTGTTATTTGGGAGAAATTCTTAAGTGTATATCCTGATGAGTTGTTTGAAGAAGATATGAGAGAAATTCAAAATTATTTATTTTCTCGTTTTTCAGCACTTAGTACTGAACAATTTTTTGAATTAGCACAAGAAATATTATCAGGTAGTGAGGACGGTAAGAAGGCAGTTAAAGCCATGGTTGATGAAATCATACAAGAAATTAAAGACGAAGAATACGAACAATCTATGAATCAATTTAGAGATAATGATGAAGGTTTTGATTTAGATGATTTCTTAGATGGTTTAGGTATCGGAGGTCCTGCGGTATAAAAAGTAAAAAAATGAGAACATGGGTCTATCAAGAGAACAAGCAATACTTGAATATGCACGTTGTGTAAAGGATACCCCATACGCTCTAAAAACCTACCTACAAACTTACGACAACACACAATCGAAATATGTTCCATTGGAACTATTTCCTGACCAAGTACATCTTATTAATGACTTTGATACTTACGAAGAAAATATCGCATTAAAGTATCGTCAAGCTGGTGTATCGACAGTAACATCTGCATGGGTATCAAAAAGATTAGTTACTGCACCAAAAACAAAACCAGAAAAAATTCTAATCATCGCCAACAAACTTGACACATCTCAAGAAATGGCAAACAAGATTCGTGCGTTTGTTGACCAATGGCCCTCATGGTTTGGTATTAGTTTCTCGGTGGAAAAGAATTCACAAAGACACTTTAAATTAAGTAATGGATGTGAGGTAAAGGCGGTTGCTACATCTAAAGACGCACTTCGTGGTTATACACCAACTATTCTTATTTTTGATGAGGCGGCGTTTATTGAAGCCGATAATGATTTCTGGTCTGCATGTATGGCATCACTTTCTACAGGTGGTAAGGTAATTGTTATTTCTACACCAAACGGTTTTGACCCAATCTACTATTCAATATATGACCAAGCATTAAGGGAAATGAATGATTTCAAGATTACAGAAATGTATTGGTATCGTGACCCCCGTTATGCTAAAGATTTAAAACTGATTAAGTGTAAAGATATTGTTCACTACATGTTAAATCGTGAAGATTACGATGACAGTGAGATTATTATTGAATACGGTCACATTGACCCTATGAAGAGAAATTTTGAAGAAATAAAAGAAAAATTTCATGATGGTTATAAACCATATTCTTCATGGTTTGAGGCGATGGCAAAAAAACTAAAATTTGACCGTAGAAAAATCGCACAGGAATTGGAATGTAACTTCTTAGGTTCGGGTGATAACGTTATTCCACCTGAAACTGTTGAATACTTAAAAGATAATTGTGTAAGAGAACCTGAAAAAAAATTTATGGGTGGTTCCTTGTGGCAGTGGAAAGAACCAATATTAGGTCACAAGTATGTTATGGGTATTGACGTATCTCGTGGAGATAGTGAGGACTTTACAACATTCTGTATTATTGATTTTGATGAAAGAGAACAGGTATTAGAATATCTTGGTAAGATTCCACCTGATGTTGCTGCTGAAGTCGCTTATAAATGGGCTACGATGTATTCTGCTTTTATTGTTATTGATATAACAGGTGGTATGGGAGTTTCAACATCAAGAAAACTCCAAGAAATGGGATATAAAAATTTATATATTGATGGTATCAATGCTGCAGATAAATGGAAATACAATTCAAAGGCGGATGAAAAGATTCCTGGTATTAACTTTAACTCAAAACGTGTTCAGATTGTTGCAGCATTTGAAGAATCATTAAGACATAAGTTTCAAGTTCGTTCAAATAGATTAATAAATGAGTTAGGTACTTTTGTTTATGTTAATGGAAGACCTGACCACCAAAAAGGACAACACGATGACTTAATTATGGCAATGGCCATGGCGATATATGTTGCTGAAAGTTCATTTACACAGTTAGAAAAAGTTACAGAACAAACAAAGGCTATGATTGATAGTTGGTCTGTATCGACAAATGAATATAAAGAAAAATCACAGGATTTTAATCCGGCATTACCTGTGATGCCAAATCATAACCATAATAGGGGGATGAATCAGAACCCGACAAGAAATGATTATGAGAAGTATTTATGGTTATTCGGTAGGTGATATTTAATTTAATTAAATATTTCATACTATTTATGTAAAAACTAGTTTAATGGCAGAAAATAATTTAACGATATGGCAAAGATTAGGTCAAGTATTTGGTCCTGACTCTACTTTAGACCAACAAGCCCCTGTATATAGATTTGACAAAAAAGAACTTTTGAAAACTCCAAATAAACAGGAGTATGAGAGAGAAAAGTTACAAGCACAGCAATCTTTATATTTGGGACAACAGTGGACCAAGATTGAAAATAATCTTTATACACAAGCCGTTTACTACGAACCAACAAGATTGGCATCTTATTATGATTATGAGAGTATGGAATATACTCCTGAAATATCTGCCGCGTTGGACATCTATGCTGAAGAATCAACAACAACAAATGAAGATGGATACATATTACAAATTTACTCAGAAAGTAAACGTATTAAGTCAGTACTTGCAGACCTGTTCAACAATCGACTTGACATTAATACTAATCTACCTATGTGGACTAGAAATACATGCAAATTTGGAGACAATTTTGTCTATTTAAAACTTGACCCAGAAAAAGGTATTGTAGGCGGACAACAACTACCAAATATCCAAGTAGAAAGATTAGAGAGAGGTATGAAGTACTCACCTAATAGAAGTAGTACTACAACAGAAAACGATGCTTTAAAGTTCTTGTGGAAAGAAAAAGACATGGAATTTAATACATGGGAAATTGCTCACTTTAGATTATTGGGTGATGACAGAAAACTTCCTTATGGTACATCTATGTTAGAGAAGGCAAGAAGAATTTGGAAACAATTATTATTAGCCGAAGATGCGATGTTGATTTACAGAACATCAAGAGCACCTGAAAGAAGAGTATTTAAAATATTTGTCGGTAACATGGATGACAAAGATGTTGAACCATATGTAAACCGAGTTGCAAATAAATTCAAACGAGACCAAATTGTTGACCCATCAAACGGTAACGTGGATTTGAGATATAACCAAATGGCGGTAGACCAAGATTACTTTATTCCTGTTCGTGACCCTAATGCTCCAAATCCAATTGATACTTTACCAGGTGCAACAAACTTGTCTGAAATTGCAGATATTGAATACATTCAAAAGAAATTGTTAACAGCACTTCGTGTACCTAAAGCATTCTTAGGTTTTGAAGAAGTTGTTGGTGACGGTAAGAACTTATCGTTACAGGATATTAGATTTGCTCGTACAATCAACAGAATTCAAAAATCTATGATTCAAGAGTTAAACAAAATAGCTATTATTCACCTATATCTTTTAGGTTTTGAAGATGAGTTAAATAACTTTACGTTAGGTCTTACTAACCCATCAACACAAGCAGACCTTCTTAAGGTTGAACAATGGCAATCTAAGATTCAACTTTACCGTGATGCAACAACAGACCCCGGTAATGGTATTCTACCTGTTTCATCATCTTGGGCTAAGAAACATATTCTTGGATTCTCTGATGAAGAAATTAAGTTAGACATCCAACAACAAAGAATTGAAAAAGCGGTCGCAGCTGAACTTGAAAAGACAGCTGAGGTTATCACTAAGACAGGTATATTCGCTAACATTGATAAGTTATACGGTAACAAACCTGGTGAAGGTGGTAGTGCAACTCCTGAGGGTGAAGTAACAGAACCGGCTGATACAGGATTCGGCGACTTGGGGGGTGACTTGGGGGGTGGAGGAACACCACCAGCACCTGAAACACCTGAACCTGGTGGTGAAGCAGCACCGGCACCTGAATTAGCACCTGAATCAAGAAAAATGGATGATTTAAATCTGATATTAGAAGATGATATGATTAATGGTATAGATTCTATAGATTTATCAAAGGGTAAGAAATCATTAAACGAAATAGACGACAAATTGAGCGAGTTGTTGAATTCGTAATATTTATAAAATAAAATGTTATGAAACAATTCGGAGTAATTAAAACTAAAATTGAAGAATCGATGGTTAAACTCTACGGTAAGAGTGAATTTAAGAACCATTTAAAAAACTTCAAAAAGAATGTTTTAGAAAATAAAAACATTTCTAAAATCTATTATATCTATGATGACTTATCAACTAAAAAAGGTGTTGATAATGAAATTGCCGGAGATTATGTAAATGAATCAATTGAACAATTACAGAGTTTAATTGAAAAAAGTAATAAAGATATAATCTCATTAACTGAGTGGATTGATTCTATTTTAAAAGAAGATATTTCAAACAACTACTCAGATATTGATAATGTTGTTTACAATAACAAATCAATAAAAAATTTAGAGAAAGTTTTAGAATCAAAAAAGAATATTAAAAATTTAATTGCATCTAAAAAAGAAGAAAAAGTTGTAACAGAGTCAATTAATATTCCATTATCATCAATGTTAAAAATAGCTACAAATTCATTTAATAAAGAATTTGAAAATATTAATGAATCTGAAAAGGAAGAGTTAAAAAAATTATTATCACTTTCTAAAGAAGAAGTGAAAAAAGAATTTGAGGAAATTAAAGAGAATGTTTTAAGTAAATTAAATACAAATTTAAATGAATCCACCGATTCTGAGATTACAGAAAGAATAAACAAAACTATTGAAAAAATTTCAGAATCAAAAAGTGATTTAGTATCACTTTATAAACTTAAACAATTAAATAACGGATTATGAAAAAAGTTTTAGAATTTATTAAAAAAATCTATGCTATATGCAAAAATTGGATTGAAGCAAATGGTGTAGAAGGAGTATTAGGTCTATTGGTAGGTTTAGTACTTTGGATTATGGGTTATAAGATTTGGGCAGGTTTTTCATTTGGAGTTTTCGCAACTCGTAACTGGGATATCTTAAAGAATTGGTTAACTTCAAAATTCCAAAAATAATATTTAAAAACTATTAAAAATTAAAAAGTCCCCAAATGGGGACTTTTTTGTTTAATCTCTTTCGTTATCTTTTAATTTTTGAACGTATTTGGCTTTTTTTAGTTTCTCTCTTTTCTTAACACATTTCTTTTTAAACTCCTGTCGGTCTCGTAATTGTTCCATTTGTTTTGACTTAATGACTTTATACTTATACCTTTTTAAAGCCCTTTCAATATTTTCGTTTTTACCGACTGTAATTACTATCATAGATGAATATTATCTTAATAAATATATTCTCTTTTGTCAAGTTTTGACTTAGAACAAAAAATGTTTTATATTTTCAACATATAATAAACAAAAGAAATAGCGAGATGAATGAAAAAAGGAAAAACTTCAAAATTAAATATTTTTGAAAATGCTAAATGTTTTTATGGAACAGTAGATTCTAAAGAACTAAAATCAATTTATATTGTAATACAATCATGGGTTGAACCCACAAAAGAAGTATCAAATTGGGACCGAGTAACGGGTAATTTAAAAAGACAAATACAACATAATTTATTAGAGAGTGTAGACATGTTTACATTTGAAAATAATTCAATCGTAGATTTAGATTTAAGGACAAGTGGAATACAATTAGATAAACGTTCGTTTTTAAATTTAGAAATGACATTATTTTTAAAAAATAAAAATGAAGATTTTAAATCAATTATGTTAAGAGATAAAATAAAAAAAATAGTAAGTTCTGTTTATACTGATGAACTTTACACTTCACCCTATTTTACATTATCAAAAACAAAAACAACCAAAGTTTGATATTTATTATAAAACTTTGTTGTGAAAATTGTAATTTCAGAAAAACAATTAAAAAACATAAAAAAATCCCTAACTGAAGAAAAAGACCAGTTAGGGGTTTTAAACAATTATATGCCAAGTAAAATGGTATATGAACATGGTAATACTAAAGTTTATTTAAAAGATATAGAATTAGTTGGGGATATTGATGATATATCTATAGAAGCTAAAGTCAATAAGATATTACATGATAATGTTGATGTTAGTGAATTTGCCAAAATATATTCAATAATTGATGGATATACTTCTGATGATTTACCATTAGGTATGTTGATAAAAATATTCATTGTTGAGAATATAGATAATATGGTAAAGAAAGTATTACCTAATAATTTAACTGAGTATGATGTGGTTTTACATCTATATTAAGTAATACAACATATTTATAAAATAAAATACAATGAAAATATTAGGTCCAAACGATTCAGGAAAAGGTATATTAGTAGAATGGGATGCTGGTTTTATTTCACCAAATGATTCAAGAAACGCAGAAGTTATTAAAGAATCATATGGTCAATTAGACCATTCTAAGCCATTTGTTTTTTATGCTGTATTACAAAAGTTTGATACGCCAAACAGAAATGGTCGTATCTATCCTGAAAAAATATTACGTAGAGAAGCTGAAAATTATAGAAAGGCAATCGATAAAGGTTTATCTATATCAGAATTAAATCACCCTGAATCTTCACTTATTGATTTAGACCGTGTATCTCACCTTATCACTGATATGTGGTGGGAAGGTAATACCTTAATGGGTAAAATTAAATTATTAACTTCTCCTGGTTATCATGAAAGAGGTGTTGTTTCTTGTCCTGGTGACATGGCTGCAAACTTAATGAGACAAGGGGTTACAATGGGTGTATCATCTCGTGGTGTTGGTTCTTTAGTTAAAAAAGGTGAGCGTAATGAAGTACAAGATGATTTTGAATTAATTTGTTTTGACTTAGTATCATCACCATCTACACCAGGTGCTTATTTGTTCTTAAATAAAGAAGATAAAAACAAATACGAAGAGAATCTTGAGGAGGAAACTAAGTTAAGAGCACAGGAACCAAGAATAGATGGTGGACAAGGTTTAAATAAATCGCTTGACTTAATGAAAAAATTATCCGATTATTTAGGGTATTAAAAAACTTAAATTATGGATGAGAAATATTTTGTAGCAAAAATTCAGTATGATTTACCTGACGAGAACAGTGGTAAAATCAAAAAAATCAGAGAAGAGAAACTTGTTAAGGGTTATAACGTAACAGATGTTGAGGCAAAAGTTACGAATAAATTCAAAGGATTTACCTACGATTGGAGAATCACGGCAGTTTCTGAAAGTAAGATTGATGAAGTATACGAATAATATCTGACAACAATCAGATAAAAATTAAAATCGGGTTAATACCCGATTTTTTTTTGCTCTTTATGTTAAAATTAACTTTTTTTAAATGTCGTAATATTTATATAGTAAAATAAACGCTTGCGTATATAAAAAAAATGGCAGAAAATACTAAAAAATCATTAGTTGAAGAGGCATTATTACAAATGAGAAATTTGGAAGAAGCCGTAACTGAGAATGCAAAAGGAATACTTGCTTCTACTATGAAGGAAGAAATCAGTGAATTAGTAAAAGAATCATTATCTGAAGAAGATGAAATGGTTGACACGGAAGTCGAAATGGGTGACGTAACAGAACAAGATGTTGACGTTGACATGGAAGACGAAGAAGAAGTTGAAATGGAACCTGAAATGGGTGACATGGATTCTGATGAAGATTCTGAAATGGAAGACGATGAATTAGGTGGTCTTGACATGGGTGACATGTTAGGAATGGACTTACCTGGTGGAGAGTTGGAAGTTGATGATGAAGAAGAAGTTTTACTTCCTCTTGACTTAACAGGAGCATCTGACGATGAAATCTTAAAGGTTTTCAAAGCAATGGGTGATGAAGACGGAATTATCGTTAAAAAAGACGGTGACGAAATCCACCTTAATGATGAAGAAGAAAATGTTGAGTACATTATCCAAACTGAATCAGAAGACGAAGAATTAGAACTTGATATGACATCTGAAATGATGGATGTTGAAGAAGGTGATGATGATGTAGTTTACGAGATTGAGATTGGTGAAGAGGATGATGAAGAAGATACCGAAATGGTTGATGAAGGATGGAACGAAGAAGAAGTAGAAGAAGGTTATAATGCAGACCTTGACGATTCTTTGGGTATGAAAGACCATGGCAAAAAAATGAAACAGTCATTTGCTGACAGAAGAAAAGAAAGTGAAGGAATGGAAAAAGCTATGGGAAATAGAAAATACTCAGGAGATAAAAGTATGGGTTACATGAATGACGCAGAAACTACTGAAGCTGCACACACTTTAGGAAACGGTTCAAGAAATGACGCATCTAAGAAGTCATTACCAAAAATGAAAGTAAAACCTGTTAACGAAAGTGAGTTAAAAACTGAAGTTACTTCTTTAAGAGCTAAAAACGAAGAGTACAGAAAAGCATTGAACATCTTTAGAGAAAAGTTAAATGAAGTTGCTGTATTTAATTCAAACTTGGCTTACGCTACTCGTTTGTTCACAGAACACTCAACTACAAAGCAAGAAAAAATAAACATCCTAAGACGTTTTGACTCTGTTGAAACATTGAAGGAATCAAAAGCTTTATATAAGACATTGAAAGAAGATTATGAAGGTAAAGAAACTGTAGTTAAAGAATCAGTTGAATCTAAAGTACAGAAGTCACCTTCTAAAGGTTCTGCAACAAATCTTATTGAGAGCAAAACTTATGAGAATCCTCAATTCTTAAGAATGAAGGATTTGATGAATAAAATCACAAAATAAAAAATTAAAATTTAAATATTACTAAAATGGGAGCATTATTAGAATCAGGTCTTGTTGGTAACATCGGTCTTAAGCACTTGAAAGTTATCAAAGAAGACACAATCAACAAATGGGACAAATTAGGATTCTTAGAGGGTCTTAAAGGTCACGTTAAAGAAAACATGGCGCAGTTATACGAAAACCAAGCGTCACATTTAATCAACGAAGCGTCGTCATCAGATAACTCAGGTTCATTCGAAACTGTAGTTTTTCCAATCGTGAGAAGAGTATTCTCTAAATTGTTGGCTAACGACATCGTATCAGTACAAGCTATGAACTTACCTATCGGTAAATTGTTCTACTTTGTACCTAAAATTCAGTCATACCAAAACGAAAGTGCTGCTGGTGGTAACCACTACGCACCTTTTGGAGCACCTAACGCAGGTGGAGCACAAACTCCAGACTCAGGTTACTCAACAGGTAAGAACTTGTATGACCGTTTCTACGAAGGTAACGAACCTTCATTAGACCCTCCTGGATTATTTGATTACTCAAAGGGTAAGTTCAGTGCTGTAACAGTAGCAACTGTAACTCAACTTTGGAACTCAAATACAGGTGAGTTGAATGCTGGTCTTTACACTACAACTAACGGTGGTACTACAGGTGGTGCTGCTACAGGTGGAGCTATCCACAGAAAAGTTATCATTGCATTGTCAGGTTTCTCAAACGCAGGTGCTGGTAAACTTATCGGTCCTGACGGTCAAGAAATGGATAACGAATCATTCTTATCTGATTTAACTATTAACGTTAATTCAAGTGCTAACACTACATTCTCAGGTTTAGGTACTGGTGACCTTATCTTCAGAGTTGTTACTCAGAAATACGGTAAAGGTATTGTACAATACGGAACTCAACAATCAACTACATTCTACAGTGGTTCTTACAAAGGTAACGGTGGTGCATACGATAACATCTGTGATGCTAACGGTGTAATTTACTTAGAAATCGATACACAAGTTCCAGCTTCTATCGGAGCAGCTTCTATCGATGGTTACTCAGGTTACACATTACCTGCAAGTGACGCTCACACTACAGCTGCGTTAAATTCATTCAACGCAACATACAGAGTATATGCTAACTTGGAATTTGAAGACCAAATTGGTGAAGTTTCATTTGACTTAGAGTCAGTAACTGTTTCTGTTACAGAAAGAAAGTTGAGAGCTCAATGGTCACCTGAATTAGCACAAGACGTTTCTGCTTTCCACAACATCGACGCTGAAGCTGAATTAACAGCTTTATTGTCTGAGCAAGTTGCGGCAGAAATTGACCGTGAAATCTTAAGAGATTTGAGAAAAGGTGCGGCTTGGACATTACGTTGGGATTACAACGGATGGAAGAGAGGTACTTCTGCAAATCCATTAACTCAGTACACTCAAAAGGACTGGAACCAAACGTTGATTACAGCTATCAACCAAATCTCAGCTCAGATTCACAAATCTACATTGAGAGGTGGAGCTAACTGGATTGTTGTATCTTCTGAAATTTCAGCTATCTTTGATGACTTGGAGTACTTCCACGTTTCAAATGCATCTCCTGACCAGGACCAGTACAACATGGGTATTGAGAGAGTTGGTACATTAGCTGGTAGATATCAAGTTTACCGTGACCCATACTTCCCACCTAACACAGTATTGTTAGGACACAAAGGTAACTCTTTGTTGGATACAGGTTACGTTTACGCACCATATGTACCTCTTCAGTTGACTCCAACTATGTACAACCCATTCAACTTTACACCTATCAAGGGTATCATGACAAGATACGCTAAGAAAATGGTTAACAACCGTTTCTATGGTAGAATCATCGTTGATGGTGTTAGAACATTCGACTTGAGAGAATTGAGATAATTTAACTCAAACTGAATAAATAGAAAGGGGACCAATCGGTCCCCTTTTTTATTTTGGTATGTTTTATTTTTTTAAACTACAGCTAATTGTTCTTCTTTCATTAATTCATATGCTCTCGCTAAACGAGTCATACCAATTCCACCACCAAAACGAGGGAAAAATCTAAAAGATAAAAACTCTTCTAATTCTTTTTCTACTCTTTCTTTACCAAATAGTTCAAACAACTTGGCGGAATATCCACCATCTTCAATAGTGTAGAACATATGTCTCATTTCTTCTACATCACAAGAACGTTCAGCAGAACCTATGGTTTCTTGTCCATAAAGGATAACGTCTACTTTATTGAAGATTTCACCACTTTTATTTCTCATGTTCCAAAATGGATTAGTTCTTAGAGGAAAATGTTGTAATGAAATAACAGGTCCTTTTTCTTCCCACATTCTTTGTTCGTGTTCATTTTCTAATATTTCAACTCCACCATACTCTTCACATACATCGTCATAAGTTACTTCAACAGGTTCCTCAAACCCTAACCACTCTAAAAGTTCAGATTCAAGTTTTAACATTTCTGTAATTCCACCTTTAGATTCAAATTCAAACATCGGGAAAATTAATTCATGTCTACCCGGTATTGGGTTTTTTTCTTGTCTGTAAGAAGTTGATATACAAAATACACCATCCCATTGTGGATTTTTGAGTAATTCATACTCTAACCACATTTGACCTGTTTGTGGTAATGGCCAAATTTCACCGTTGTAGTTAAAGGTTGCAATTGAGTGTGGGTTCTCACATGCGGCCAAAATTGATAATCTACTTTGTGTTGGAACTTCTTTAAAGTTTTTGTTTAAGAAGAATTGTCTCATCTTCTGAACTAATTCATTGTACGTTTCTGTGTTTTTCATTTTTGTTTTTTTTGTTTTTATTTATGTTTATTTAGTTTTTATTGGGCAAAAAAAAGAGGACTAATAAGTCCTCCATTTAAAAATTATTCAGCTTTATGTATTTCAGGTTCAGGAAAATCATTTTCACTCAACGGTGGTGGGGTTGTTAAAACCCTAATGGCTTTGGAGATTACTTCCGATTCTTCCATACCATAAACCCCTCTTCTGTGTCCTGAACGTGTTGCGTGGATAACACAATATAATGCTTGTTCTTGTGTCATTTGGTCAACAAATTTATTTAAATCTTCGTTTGAGTAATAGTTGATGATTTCAAACAAAGTACCCATTGGTTGTGGTTGTTGATTTTGCTCTTGAGTTTCTTCCATAATCGGTTTTCTTTGATATTTATAATATATATAACAAAAAGGCGAAAAATCAAGTATGTCTGAATATATTTTAAGTGAAGATTTAGCCGTTTGGTTTGGTAAAAAAAAGAAACCAAAAGGAAGCAAACAACCTAAGGGTCCTTGGGTTGATATTTGTCGCAAAGACAAGGATGGAAAACATCCACCTTGCGGAAGGTCTGATGCAGATAAAGGGGCATACCCTAAGTGTAGGGCTGCCGGTGTTGCGGGTAAAATGTCTGCTGCGGAAAAAAAGTCAGCATGTTCACAAAAAAGAAGAGTTGAGAAAAAAGACACTCAAACAGGAAAAGGTCAAAAACCAAATTGGGTTTCACATAAGAAAAAAACAAAGAAAGAATCTTTGGACCAATTGGTGAATATTATTACAGAAAAATTTAAGGTAAGTGAAAACGAATATCAAAAACTTTTAGATAATGACACTTATCTATTGGTTGCCCCTCTCACACATAACGCCTCTTGTAAGTATGGTGCCAATACAAAATGGTGTACAACAAACAGAGATAGTGATGAGATGTTTGATGAACATATTGTTGGGGGTGTTTTGACTTATTTGATTATTCGTGATAAAGATTTGGCTCAGAGAATGAATAATGAAAAGTTTGGACTCTATCGTGGATGGGGTGAAGGTCCCGGTAGGTTATTGGTTTACGATGAGTTGAATAATGAGTACACCAACGGTGAACAATGGTTATCAAACGAATTTGAAAAGGCAAATAAAGATTCTGATTATTATGCAATCATGAATGTTTTTAACAAATATTATGAATATATGGACAAACCATCAAAGAGGATAGAAAAATCTTTTAGTATTAAAGAATCTATCAAAAAAGAATTGGAAAAAATTAAAAATAAACCAACAATATCTGAGGATTTACAATACCACATAGATAACAACATACCTGTAACGGAAAATGTTTTTAGAGTTGGTAGTGATAAGTACTTCAATATTATTTCTGAGGCAAGAACCTTATATAATGAAGGATTATATTCTAATGAGGATGATTTAGAAATGTTAGAGAGTGATTTGGGTAAGTTCTTTGTATATAATGGTGAAAGAATGCCACTTGACTTCCCTATGATTAATGAGGCGGAGTATCAAGGAAAAACGGTAGAATTAGGAAAACCTAAAAAGGGGGGTTCTAAAAAATGGTATGTTTATGTTAGAAACCCAAAGACAGGTAAGATTGTTAAAGTATCATACGGTTCACCTGTGATGACTGCTAAGTGGAACGATGCGGGTGCAAGAGCATCATTTGCTGCAAGACATCAATGTGATAAAAAGAAAGACAGAACCAAGGCAGGATATTGGGCATGTAGAGCTCACAAAGATTTTGGTAATAATGTTCCAGGAAGATTTTGGTAATGGTATACTCTCAAGAAAATATAGAAACGAATAAGTTTAGAAGAGTTTTCACAGAAAATGTGGATACTGAAGAGTTGGTTTGGCACCGTGACCGTGAAGACCGTGAGGTTTTTGTGGAATCAAGTAATGGATGGATGTTGCAAATGGACAATGAACTACCCCAGGTCTTGCAAGAAGGACAAACTTACTTCATACCTAAGATGACCTATCATAGAATTTTTAAAGGGTCTGGTGACCTTAAAATCGTAATAGATGAGAGTGTTGGGAAAAGACGTGTACCTAAGGTTGTAAAAGAGAATATAAAAAGAGGTCTTATTTACCTTAGAAGGTCGGGAAAAAGGTCCCCATTATTTGAACAAATATCTAAATCAGATTATGTTAGTGTTGATGTAATAAAAGAATTTAAATCATTCTTTGATTCACATAAAAATAATGTGACATTGACTGAATCTTATAAAGGTAAACCCCACGAAGACGGTAAATATATTGATTGGTTGTTGAGGGGTGGAAATGCCGGATATAATTGGGTTATTAGGGAAACAAAAAAGAGGGACTAAACCCTCTCTTTTTCTTTTTTTTTGATTTTGACTGAAAACCCATCTTCTGTAAACATCTCTGGGTAGTCAAGATAGAAATAATCGATGGCTCTTTCTGCATCAACAGCCTGAGTTTCCATAATTATTTCATCATCTTTTGATAGTTGGTAGGTAACGTGTGACATTTTTAGTAAAAATTAAAGTGCAAATATACAATTTATTTTTTACCTGAACAATATTTTCCTGAGCATCTTTTTTCTCCGTCTAAACCTGGCATCTTTCCTTTACACACTTGTACTGCGTAACCATTGGCGTAAGCTGAAGGGTAAACCTCAAATTTAGCTTTAGCTGCTGACTTACCTCTTGCACAGAGTGTTGTGTCTTTTTTCTTTTTTTTCTTTTTTTCGTCAATGACTCTACGTATAATTTGTTCAAGTAAATCTCTCTCTTCTATCATATCAACATTATCTTTTTTTGTTTCATTCATCATGAAATCAAAAACTTGGTCCAAATTGTTTTTAGCTTCTGCAATATGGTCTTGAGCCCAATCATGACCGTTATCTAATATTGATTCAACCATTTGTTCATCTAAATCTAACAACAAGTCACACTGTCTTCTCATTTGTTGAAGATTACTAAAAAACATATATCTTTCGTTTTTCATTATTTTTTGTTAACTATTTGGAATTTTAATGTTCTCTTATAAGTATCAACATTTCTGTCTGTATTCACTTTCATATCAACAAAATATTCATTTGGTATTTTATCTCTAGTGTCAAATACAAAATAATATCCGTCAGGAGTTCTATTAATCTGAGTCCAATCTTGTACTTGAACTTCTGTTGTACCTTCCATAACATATACTCTATAGAATGCCTCAATATCATTTATTACTTCAGCAACTGAATATGCCTTTTTAATATAGACACTTACATTTCTTACGTCAGTATTGAGTATCTTTTCATCTTGTTTGATACCACTATAATCAAATCCGTAAATTTTTGGTTGTTCTGTTCTTGTACCAATTTGATAGTACCCGTCAGATGATTTTAAAACAAATTCGTTTTCAACATCAGAAACAGAGTTTCCATCAATTTCGATATCATACCATTTATCGTAGTAAAAACATGGAACTGTAGTTGCAGTTAGTCCTGAAACTTCAACACGGTAAACTCCTTTGGTTACTAAACAAGTTGTTAAACCTGTAAATCCGTTTACACCATCACCATTTTGGTCTAATATGTCAACAGTGGGTGTTGTATCAAAGTTTATTGGGTTACCATTCCTATAAGAATACAAATACAGATAATTAACTTTGTCTTGATAGAATACGTTTCTATCATCTAAAATTAAGTCATCATAATTTGTTTCTAAATATGGCTCATAAAAAGTTTGAGTATGTGGAGAGAAAAATCCTACTGAGTAATTTTCAGTTAAACCTGTAATATTTTCAACTTGTGGTAAATAAGCTACACCGTAACCAGTACTACCTGTAGTACCACCTGACAAAATAGAATTAATCTCATTTGTCATATCAAATTCAATATCTTCATTACCAAATTCAAAATGTTGAGTATCAAGTATAACTAATTGGTTATAATTTAATCCTGAAGTTGCTCCTGTTTGTGAATTGGTATTATCATATAAACCAGGTAAGGACCAATTATCTATTGTTGTTCTTTGGAACCAATTAGAAGGTCTATCAGAAAAACTTTTATCCGTTGCTAAAGCGTCAGGAATACTCATAGCATTACTTGTGTTTAATGCTCTTGAGTTATTGTAGTAATCATATCCAACACCTGAATCCCATGTCTGTGGGTCTCCTGTAGTACCTGATACGTTTGGTATTTTAAATAAGATTAAATCAAATGATGTGGCTCTTCTTCTTCCCTGAGATGTTTTTGTGTTTAATAATTCGGTATCGAACGCCGAAGTATTTGTCATTCGTAGTGTATGTGTAATACCTGTTGTTGTACAACCGGTAGATATAACACCGGTATCGAATTTATTTTGTAAAGATGTTAAGTTAATATCAAAAAGATAACGACTATATCCTTTTGGTGAAATTACATTATCAACACGACCATAGAAAAGTTCCACAATAGGGTTTTGTCCCGTATTGGTGTATGAGTTGTAAATTATTGTATTACTTTTATTAAAATAAGATTTGTGAATTGACATTTCTACCTTTTAAATAATAAATATCAATTAATCCTAATATTGCCGTTTAATATTTTTTGTTGTGCTTCTAATATGGATTTTAGAATATCAGATGAGCTAGTACCATCCTGAGATACAGGAACGGGAGGTAAACCAGGATAAGGATGAACGTGTGTTATTAAAAATTTTACAATTAAATTTAACAATTCCATCAATTCTTCTCCTCTAACCATTGATGATGTGTTTGGTTGTATTTCATTTAAAATAGTATCTTGACTTATACCGTATATGTCAAAATCTGAAAAATTTATTTGGCTTTTTCCACTTCCCGTACCTAATACACTATTCGATAATAAATAAAGTTTTTTAGCCCCCAATAATGCGGTTGTTTCATCACTATTGTTAATTATTTCAGGAGAAAACGAATCATCAACCAAACTGTAAGGAACAGAATCGTCTCCTTTAGCGTTATACACTAAACTATATCCTGGTGTAGTATCAAAATCATTAATTTTTATTTTATTTGTTATATACCCAAGATTTTCTATAGATTTTAAATCACTATTTAAATTAACATTATTTAAAATAGCTAGTAAGTTTCGTTTTGGTCTAAAGTAAAATGGATATTGTTCACCATTTTTTAGTGCACCATTAACATCAAAAAATTCAGACAATTCACCAGTCATAAATTCCGTTAAAAAGTCATTAACAAAAGTCACAACCTCGTCTTTTGTTTTACTATCGAATTGTGCAATTACTGATGATACACTTATGGTACTATCAATGACAGTATCGATATCAAAATTGGCTGTATTTGTTTGTGGTACTTGACTTGGTAATTTATAAAGAGTTACATCACCTCTAAAACTATCCTGAGTATTTTCAGGGTTGTATATATTATATTCAATCAAATACTTTAGAAAAGTATCATCTTTAACTAAACGTTGTCTTTTGTTTTTAGTTCCTAATGTTTTAGTAAAATCAAATTTAGATAGTTGTAAAAATGCTCTATCTCCATTCGCATCTGGTTGGGTAGGAGGATTAAAAGGTTTGTACTTACCCGCTCTTATTAGTACATCATTTTCTTTAACTATAACATCGGCACTACCTCTCCCCAATAAAGAATTATCTTTTGGTTCAGGAAAAACACCTTTGGTTTTGTCATTTATAAATTCCGCGTTTCTACGTCCATCATATTGACCTAAACCTTTTCTAGATTCAAATAATCTTTGAGCGGCTTCAGTCGAAAGATTTTGTTTTATATTATTAACAGGTCTTTTTGTTCTAACACCCGCGTCTAAATCTGTTTTGGCTTTCTCTATATTTTCATATTTTAAATTAACAGGTGTAGAAAATGGTCCTGGAATATAAAATTTGTTTTTTGATGTTCTTGTGCTTCTATACTGATAAAATAAATGTACATACTCACCTATTTCAGGTACAGGGTTTATAAAGATAGGTAACATTGGTAAAACCAAGAATGGGTCTTTTGGTGACCACGGACCATTCTCATCCGGAGTTATACTATTTTCGTTAAAATCTTTAGATGATTTTTCTAATTCTTGTGCATTGTCTGTTTCAGGTAAGGCACGTATTCTACCTAATAACATAGGGTCATTGTTGTCAATAACTCTACCGGCAAAAAATACTTGAGTATTTAATATATTATCAACTATACTCATTTTGTATTATTTCTTTTTTGATATTCTTCTAAAAGTTTATTGTAAGCCCTTTCAACACCATCTAAATGGTAAGTTAATTTTACAATCATTTTTTTTGTTTCCTCAAAATCGGAATTTAAAAAATCCATGGCTTCTGTTAAATCCTTGTTAGATTTATTTCTATAATCTAAAAGTACATTTTTAATTTTGTGTTCGTCCATAATTAAAATGATTTACCCCAACCTCTAGCGGGAACTGTAACACCTGCAGGTGTTATTGTTAATGGTGGTATAAACACCTCTGTTTTACTATTTTCTGACTGTTCTTGATTCATTCCCTTAATCATAGATAACATACCTATATTCATAAGATTAGGTGAACCATCGGGTAAGTCACCAGTTGGTAGTCCTGATTTTTGTAATTGTTCAATTGTGTTTGAAAATGCCCTAATATCTGATACACCTGGTAGTAATGCACTTCCAGCTAAGAATGGTAAAGGAATACTAATCTGATTAAATCCTAAAGATTGAAGTGCTAAGTTTAATAATTTTAATATTTCATCAACAATACTTTTACACTTTCTGTAATCTAAAAATGCACTACCTAATAAATAAAGTGCATATATAATTGTTGAATATATCCTAACTTTTTTATTTTGACTTTCTATTGAAATCGACCTTATAATGTCACCAACCAATCGTTTAATATTTTTCTTAATTAAATTGAATAATTCTTCTATATAGATTGAAAGTATTCTACTCATTAGATTTACTATAAATTTTTTAAATCTATTCATAAAGCTAGACAAACTATCAATGTTATCACCGATTAGTGAACCTAAAGATTTTAATGCAACCATAAAACCAAACATTACTTTTGGAGAAAGTACCGTACAAACAATACCTCTTGGTAATGATTTTATAAAATCTAACTTAATATTTGCATTAATATTAAATTTAGGTAGAGTTAAAGTTTTCCAATCTTTGTTATTTGCAACAGTATCAATTGCATCTTCTACCGCTTTAACTTTTCTACTATCACTAGTTTCTCCTTGAATTTTTCTTATGACTCCACTGATTGCGTTGACATCCACAGGTAGTTTAACATTATCACAATCCTCAAATTCAACAACACCTTGTCTGACATTACTTAATTCAACATCTATATTTCTTAAATCTAATGGAGTTAATTCAAAAAATGATTCATCTATTAAATCTAACTCAGATAACTTAGCATTACCACTAACCGCAATTTCTTGAGTGTCATCAAAACATAAACCCATTATACGTGTTAATATTTTTTGAAATTTAGATATATCAAATTGTTTTCCGTCTGAAACCCCACCACCAATACTAATAAATCCGGTTAATTGTTGAAAAACATTTGCCATTAAAACATCAAAATTAAGAACATCTATAGATTGGTAATAATCCATTAAGAAATCTGATATTCTTTTAACGGGACTTGTTTGTTTTACTAATGTTACTTTTAGGAAATTACCAACATTACCATTATTATCTTGTTTAACATATTCGAAATCAAATATGTCACCACCTGAAGAACCTATATAATTACTACCAGTATCGTTTTTAAAACTTACTCCTTCATCTTGTATTCTTTCATACAAAGCTCTATTCATTGCAAAAGGAATAGTTCCAGGAGATGTTGATACTGCTTCATACATAAGTGATGCAGGTTCACTGTTAGGGTTATTTTTTAATTGGTCAAATAAATCAATAGATTCAACTTTAATGTATAATGCTTGATTAAGAATAAAAGTTTGTTCCTGTGAACACCCAATCGCGGCTAATACCTCTTCTACTAAGATTTGTAAAACTCTTTCTTTTGTTCTAATTGCTGCTTGGGCAAATAATCTAACTAATGTACTATTGTATGAACCACTTTGATTATTAGGTAAAGTGTATTTAAAAATATCAATTAATTCTTCAAATTGATTTTTTACTGTTTTAATTGATTTTGTAACACCTGAAGTTAATTCAGAAATAGATTGAGTTGTTTTTTTATTATCTAAATCTTGTGCATCACCAAATAAACCCTTATTAAGTTTTTTCTCATTAGAATCTGTCTCTAATACGGTAACATAGGCACTTAATTTTGCCTTTATGGTTGCGTTATCTTGACTTAAATCTATAGACATGGTAGTATGATTAACTTATACTATAACCCTCGTCTCTATTATCGTTACTTAAATCTTTTTGTATTAATGCTTGTAATACATCATCATCCATTTCTGCTAAATTGAAAGTTTCAGAATCATTATTAGATGCCTTTTCCCATATTGAAGATTGTAATTTAGAAAGGGTTAGTTTTTTCTCGATTGTATCGTTTATTATTTTTTGTTGTTCTTTAATTACAGGACCTATAACAGTCATATCCTCAGGGTCTTTCAACATTGCCAACATTTTATTCTGAATTCTTACGGCAGTCGCTCTTTGTTCTACCAACTCATTGTAGATTTCTTGCATTAAACTAAGGACCGAATCCTTGGATAGTACTATTTCTTTTTTCTTAGGTCTTCCCATAATACTATAAATATAAAAAATAAGATTTTATTGATTACTCATTGTTCTTACTAACTCATAGTAAAGATTTTTGAATTTTTTCATAGACGACCTTATTTCTTTGGTTGAAAGGTTTGTCATTTCTCTTAAAGACAATAAAATAATATTTTTATTAAATTTATTATTATCTGTCCCTATAAAAATTTCTTCATAATTATCAAATAACTCAACCAATGCCAACCCTAACTTTTTTTCATTAATGTTTAAATTCTCGGTTTTAATAAAATCTTTAAGTTGGTCTAAAAATTCTTGAATTATCTTATCCGGCTCTACTTTTTCATACTCTAAATAATATATCATATCAGGTCTATTTTCTAATGTACTTGATATGTCTTCGTATGAAATTTTTCTATTAGTTTCTTTTTGGTCTTTTATTATCTGACCCATCAAATAATTTTTACATATAGTACCAAAATAAGAGTATGCCTTTTTATTTCTTGCCGGTTTAAACTTATCTACTTTTGTAATTAAAAATGAATGAGTATCATGATGGATTTCTCTAAAATCCATATCTTTTCTATATAGTTTGTACCTCCTAATAATTGACTCAATCATTTTATCAAGAGGTGCTTTTAAAAATTCATTATATATATCGTTTTTTTCAGACATAGTACTGGCAGTGAGGAACATTCTTACCGCATGTTCCTCACGCTCAGCGAAATAATTAGTCGTTTCTTTTGGTTTACGACCTCTTTTTTTAACTTCACTATTAACAGATGTTGCACTTAGTTCTGATAAAAACATTAAGCATCTTGTGGTTCGTATTTTATACCTCTATCGTTGGTAAAGAAATGTTCCTTTTTTGCCGATTCTAACCAAAACTTAACCTCGTCCTCAGTTATAATTGTACTACCATTTTTGTAGTTCCAAAAAATAGAACCTTCTCTTAAGTTTGTGTGTTTGTAACCAATTCTTGGAATGGTCATAATGTTCACTGAATTATACGTTAATCTTAATAAGAATTCATAAACAAAAGTTAGTTTCATTGATGGTTTAATACCACCAAAATCTTCAAAAATTTCTTTCTTAATTACCATACCACTACTTTGGAAGTTTTGGTAATTTAATAAAACTTCATTTGTTAAAATACCAATCTCACTATTCATACTAGCTGCAAATGTGGCTTCATTAGTGAAACCTGCAAACACTCCTCTGTTATCAACATCAACAACAATAGGTAAAAACCCTTGCATTTCGGGATATGCTTTACTATATCTTGATACATTTTTAAACCATATTGATGCATATTCGTCATCAAATTCTAAGATTGATATCCACTGTGATTTTGAATTACTTACACCTAAGTTTACTTGAGATGCAAAATCTGTAGAACCATCATTTTTAACAATGTTTACTGTTAAACCACTATAATCAAAATTCTCAACAATATTTTGGAGAGTTTCTTCACCTGAGTGTACAATAACAACTTCATTAACTGATGTTTGTTGATTTAATATTGATTGAATACATTTTTCATAATATTCAGTAAAATCCTTATGTTTAGATGATTCTATTGGTAAAATTACCGATACGTTAAAATTTTCCATAATTAATTTTCTTCTGTTACTTTCATTTTATCAAGTTGTAATTCAAAACTTTCTTTTCTCACTTCAAAATATTCATTGAATAAATTCAAAACATTTGTTGTAAATTCAGATTCATTTTTAAATTTTTCTGCGGTTTGTAATGAATTCTCATAAAGAGATTCTGAGATATTATCTTCCAACCAATTCTGTATGAATTCTGCTAAAATATCGATGATATTATTAAACTCATAAGACCAAATACCGTTATAATCATTCATCCACTCAGGTTTCATATTAGGTACTTTACCAATTACTGGTGTTCTTGATGCCATAGATTCTATTGGGAATGTTCCAAAACCTGATTCATCGTCAACCCAAACAGATACGAAACTATCTTTCAAATAGGTTGCATATTCCGCTTGTGTTAAACCTTTCATATCTCTAAATGTTATCCATCTGAATTGTGGATATTTTAAATAAAAGGATTTAATTATCTTCGCTGTTTCTCTTGGTTCTCTACATGAGATTGAGATTATTGGTTTAGAAGGTTTTTCTTTTTCAGAAAAAATATTAGGTATTGTTGGTTCAACAATATCAACATCTGTTGCCTTCATTATATCTGTAATATATTTTTTCTGTTCTAATGTTGTGGTAATTGCTTTTCTAAAACCAAACTGTGCCCAATTTGCACCTGGTGCTAATGTTTCTAACATATGGTCATACGCCTGACATAAAACAATTTTTCCACATGGAAAATTTGAAATTTGTTCTAATACGTGACCATATATTTCAGGTATAATGATGAAATCTTCTGGTGAGATTTCTAAATTCTGACCTTCAATAGATTGGTGAGGTAATTCCATATACTCTTCACCTAACCATTCTCCAACGCCTTTATAATCCTTGGCTTCATGAATAATAATAGGATTAAAATTATTTTCTTTTAGTGTCATTGCCATTTGGTAAATGTATCTAATAGAACCTTTGGCGTTACCCTTAGTATCTTGTACTAAAAAATATATTTTAGCATTTCGATTAGATAACCTACTGATTGAATCTTCGATTTTTTTAATTTTTTCTAATTCCATTTTATAAACTTTTTAAAATTTTGTGTTTTAATAAAGTATTAAAAGCCAGACGAAAAGGAATACTTAAATCTTTAGCTCCGTAACTACCAAGATTTTCATCATAATCTTCTTTTTCTGTTAGTAAAACTTCAATCATTATTTTAAATAACTCAAATTTAACCAAATTGACATTATGAGTAGATTCCTCATCTTCTTTTTTAATAGTATCTATAATCTCAATTTGTTTGTCTAACTCATCGAAATCAAGATAATATATTTCACCTAATACTTTAATCATTATTTTTTAATTTTAATTCATTATATAGATTTTTAAACTCATCTAATGTTTTAATTGTGTAATTTGATTTAATATTCTCATTATATGTTGTTTCAAATTTTACAACAATTAAATTTTCTCTATTTAATGATAATAAGTCAGGATTTGCAGTAATCAATAAATCAAACTCTGAAAATACATTTTCTAATGTTATTTTAGAATAAAAAACATATCTTTCAATCAAACAACCATATTTTGACAAAAAGAAAAGAGTTGCTGGTTTTGATTTTTGAATTTCATCAGATACAATATAAAGGTCATTTTCATCTCTTAAATCCTCATAAATTTCATTAAGAATGTTAAATGTATTTGAACTTAATGAAGCTGCATGTCCAAAAATATTCATAGGGAAATCAACATAAAGAAAATCATATAAATCTTCATTTTTGGGAAATGCAAAATGGTCCAATAAATTTAAAGATGTTACGGGTAAATTTAATTTATACTCAAACTCTTCCTCATTTTCTTCTTTAACATAATCATCAATAAAGAATTTTTGATAAACCTGTTCAGCTTTACCAAAAGTATCTCTTAAAACCCCGTTAACGTCTACCGCGATTTTCATTCTTCGTATCTATCTAAAATTTTTGTAATCAATGGGTTTCTAATAATATCGTTAGATTCAAACTGAAATATACCAATATTATTAAGTCCTTTAAATCTTTCAATCGCATCCCACAATCCTGAATGTGTTTTATCTTTATATCTATCGGTTTGTTCTAAGTCACCTGAGATAAAAAACTTAGAATTAAAACCAATTCTAGTTAACAACAATTTCATTTGTTTTGGTGTACAGTTTTGTGCTTCTTCAAAAATCAAAATTGAATTGTCGATGTTCATACCTCTCATATACGCCAAAGCAAAAACCTCAATAACATCTGAATTTTTTAATTTTTCTCTAGCGTCCTTACCAATAATTTTATTTAAAAGATAATAAGATGGGAAAATATATGGGTCTAATTTTTCTTCAACATTACCGGGTAATGCTCCCAATTTCTCTTCCGCCTCAACCGCTGGTCTAACAATGATTATTTTTTCATACGAATTGTTAGGGTCTAATAATAGTTGTACCGCTGCGTTCATGGCGATGTAAGATTTACCAACACCAGCAGGTCCTGTACAAATTGTTATTTCATTGGTTTCTAAAGTTTCAAAATAATGTTTTTGTGATTCCGTTAAAAACTTTTTTCTTGGTGTCTTTTTTACTAATGAGTTTATGAATTCTTTTGTTGTCATTTTTTGTTGTGAGGTACTCATCTCACTACTATTCTTTCTTGCGGGCATATATCCTTAATATTTAATTTATTTACTATAATGTATAATAATTTAACCAATAATCAATCATTTCATCCATCATAGATTCGAAAGTGTAAACAGGGTTCCATCCTGTGTGTGACCTTAATTTTGTTGAGTCACCTTTTAAATCATGTAACTCTTCAGGTCTTAAAAACTTTTCATCCATCTTTACATAGTCCTCATAATTAAGTCCAAGTTTTGAAAATGTATATTCACATAAATCTCTAACTGAGTGTGAAATACCTGTTGAACATACATAATCATCAGAATTTTCTTGTTGTAAAATCATCCACATTGCCTCAACATAATCTTTAGCGTGTCCCCAATCACGAGTCGCATCTAAGTTACCTAACTTAAGTTCATTAGATAACCCTAACTTAATTTTTACTGCCTCTTTTGCAACTTTATTTGTTACAAAGTTTGTTCCTCTTCGTGGTGATTCGTGATTAAATAGAATACCATTTGAAATAAACATTCCATAAGAGTTACGATAATTTCTACAAATGTTATATGAAAAAACCTTAGCACAACCATAAGGTGATACTGGATTTAAAGGTGTTGTTTCTCTTTGGAAACCATCTTCATCTATACTGTTACCAAACATCTCAGAAGATGATGCTTGATAGACCTTAGCGTTTGGTTTAATTAACCTCACAGCTTCAAGTAAATTTAAAGTACCGAGACCCGTAACATTTGCAGTATATATTGGTTGGTCAAATGAAATTCTTACGTGTGATTGTGCAGCTAAGTTATAAATCTCATCTGGCATTATTTTTTGTATAACAGATATTAATGACGATAAATCAGTCATATCCGCATAAAATAATTTAATTTTATCGTATACATTATCTAATCTTGCTGTTTGGTTTTCTGCAACAGAATTTCTCTTTAATATACCATAAACGGTATAACCTTTTTCTAATAAAAATTCAGATAAATACGAACCGTCTTGTCCGTTAATTCCTGTAATTAATGCGACTTTATTTTCTTGTAATTTCATAATTTTCAATAAACCATTTTACTGTTTCTTTTATTCCTTCTTCTATTGGTGTAAATTTAAATTCAGGAAGATAATTTTTAATCTTACTATTATCTGATGGTTTTCTAAATTGTCCATCAGGTTTAGATGAATCAAAAATAACCTCACCCTTAAAATTAAATTCCTGAACAAGCAAATCAACCAAATCTCTAATTGATATTTCTTCTGATGTAGATAGAATAATAGGTTCATCTTCATCATAATTCTTCATAACCCATTCAGTTAACTGTGCAACATCTTTAGAGAAGATAAACTCTCTTAATGGTTTACCCGAACCCCAAACCTCAAAAGGAGTGTTGTTCTTCTGAGCTAAATACATTTTGTGTATTAGCATCGGCATCACGTGACCATGTGTTAATGAGAAATTGTCATTAGGTCCATAAATGTTTGTCGGGATTACCGATTTGTATTGTAGACCATATTGTTCTCTATAAGCTCTAATTTGAACATCCGTCATTCTTTTAGCGTATGCGTATGCGTTGTTTGAAAAGTGTGGTTCACCTAAATGAATTTTCTTTTCCGTTAGGGGGTATTCAACATCATCAGGGAAAACACAAGTAGATAAAAAGGCAACTAATTTTTGAACACCATTTTGTCTGGCTTGCTCAATAACATTAGTATTCATCATAATGTTATCGTAAAAATATTCTCCTTTATATTTCATATTTGAACCCAAACCTCCAACTTTCGCGGCTGTATGTATAACCTCTGTAGGTTTATAAAATTCAAACATTGATTTAACACTTTCCGTGTCCCTTAAATCAAAGTGGTGTGACGAGATTTTTACGTCCCCATCTAACGCTGAACCAACCAATCCATTTCCTGTTATTAATCTCATTTTTTATTTTTTTTAGTTATTTATTTTAGTTATTTATTTTTCTTATAAAATCTAATGCTGATTTTATAACTTGATGCATATCATAATACTTATATTCACCTAATCTACCACCGAAGTAAATATTTTCTTCATTTTCGGATAAAGATTTATACTTTAGGTACTTTTCATTATTTTCTTTATCATTAACAGGATACAATGGTTCGGTTTTACCGGCTTTATAATCCTTTGGGTACTCGTAAGTAATAACGGTGTTATATGATTCCGTATCTTCAAAATGTTTGTGTTCAATTATGCGAGTATGTTCAACATCTTTAGATGTAAAATTCATCATAGCAGTTCCCTGAAAATTAGAAATACCATCAAGAGTATGATGTATAAAATCTGTAGTTTTATACTCTAGCTCACCAAATTTATAATCATAAAAACGGTCTATTGGTCCGGTATATATTAATTTATTATAGTTTGGTATTTCATCTTCGAAAAAATCTGTATCTAACAATACATCAACATCTTTTAAAAGTTTCTCAAAAATTTGAGTATATCCACCAATCGGTATACCCTGATACTTGTCATTAAAATAGTTGTTATCGTATGTAAATCTAACAGGTAATCTTTTAATTATTTCAGGTGGTAATTCCTTACAAGATTTCTTCCATTGTTTTTCGGTATAACCCTTTATAAGTTTTTGATATATGTCAGTACCGACTAATCTAATTGCTTGTTCTTCTAAATTTTTTGGTGTACCTGTTATTTCTAATGATTGTGTTTCAATAATTTTTTTTGCTTCTTCAGGTTGTGTTATTCCCCACATTTTTGAGAATGTCCACATGTTAAAAGGTAATGAATAAATTTCCCCTTTGTAATTTGCAACAGGTCTAAGTGTAAAGTTATTAAATTCGACAAACTGATTAATCCATTTCCACACTTCTTCATCTGAAGTATGAAATATATGTGGTCCGTATTTGTGAACATTAATATTTGATTCTTTTTGAGTATAACAATTTCCACCAATATGGTTTCTTGAGTCAATTACGCATACTGAGTATCCTAATTTTTTTAATTCATAAGCACATATTGAACCAAAAAATCCTGAACCAACTATAAGAAAATCATAATTCACCGACATTATTAGAAACCATTTTTTCTAAATATAGTAAATTATCTTCGTTAAGTGTATTTTTAAATTTATTTAAATCTTTACCTTTAGTATTAACTGAAAAAGGGTCGGTGTTTTTTGTTTTTTCTTTTAACATTAGATTGCGATGATATTCAATATCAGACATTAGTAAATCAACTCTTTCTTTTGAGTAACCAAAAAAATCACAATGTTTTAATAGTTCATTCTCAATATCAGTCATTAAGTTTTCATAATTAACTACAGTTTTTTCACCTTGCCAGTTTTTATAAAAATTAATATTTTCTAAAAAAGATTTTGTGTATCTGTGAAATACAAAACTTCCATTATTAAATTCTTTATTAACAAAATTATTGATAAAAGAATCTGAAAAATTCTTTTTATTTAAATTTTCATTTGATAATGCGAATGATAATATATTCTCAACTGGGTCTCGTAATAATAAAACTAATTTATCATTACCATTTTGTTGTATCATATGTGTGAAAGATTCAACGGGTTTATGAAATTTTTTAATGTATGGTTCTTTTTTATAATAATCCTTTAAAAGGTTATCCAACTCACAATGACCGTCAGGTTGCATGGGTTTAGATTCGGTTAAAAAACCTAAAAGATATCTAAAAAAAGAACTACCACTTCTTGGATATGCCAATAAATAAATCATTTTAATTAAAATCGTTAGGTTGTTTTATGAGGTTTTCAATAAATTCAGAATGGTCTTCATAGGGTCTTGGAGAATGAAAATCAATATATTTTCCATTAATCAAATCATCCTCAATATAGTTTAAATTAGACCTATCAATTCTCCTATAAATTCCCTTGTAAATACCTTCAGTTTCTTCTGCTTTTATTTCAATTAAATTGGTTGAGGTTCTTAACATCTCACCAGTATACATTTCCTCACAACAAAACCATCCCCAATGAGGAGAAGCTTTTTTACTAACTTCAGATGCATTATTTTCATAAAATTTTATACCCCATCTATTTCCGTTGTATATTTCATGTACCACATCACTGAAGGTTTTATCTGTAAATTTTAATTCACGTTCAAATACTTTACCTTTAGCTACATGGTAATAACCGGCTAGACCATAAACTGTATCACGCCAATTTTCGCCATATGCGTGAGAGTGAAGATGTACATATTTGTCATCATCAATATCTTTTATTTTTTCTACAAAATGATTTTTCTGTAGTGGGTATAAATCTAAATCACCAATTTTCCATGTGGTATTTGGTTCGGTTAGTGTGTAATAAAATTTACCAATAAGTGCTTGTATTATTGATGGAACCCCTTCAACTAAAGGTACCACTTCTATTTCTCCGTATGTGGAGTCATACTCATTTATGTCAACATTATTACCAATAATAAATAATTTACACTCAAAACCTAATCTTGTTTTGTAATGTCTGCTTATTGATTTCCAAAATCCTTTGTAATGTGGATTATCATCTATTGTGAAGATTACTTTTTCTATTACCATTTTAAATCGTAGTAAGATAGTTTATTTGATATATAACTTAATTTGTGTCCGTTTTCTATTAGTGACCTATTAAAGATAGAGTCAGGAAAAGTGTGTGTTGTGTCGTATGTAAAAGTTTTTAGTAGTTCTTTTTTTACTGATACATGTGCGTTATGGTAAACATATTTTACACTAACGTTGTTAGGGTATAAACTACCAGAAACTATTGAATCTATTACGTCTTTTTTAAAGTCCATATTTTCATATGTTACATTTAAAAATTCATCTAAAGGAAATTCTATTGTTTTCCAACTACAATTATGTGATATTTCAAAATCATGTACAACACCATCAATATCATTCACAAAAGATTCTTTTATAAATTCAGTTCTTTGTGGATGCATTAAATCATCGCAATCCATAAATGATACAATATCTGTGTTTAATTTTGAAGATGCAATATTTCTGTTTTCAGCTCCATTTTTTTTATCTATAGTCGTAGTGATTATAAGATTTAAACCATAATCATTTGTGGGATAATAATTATCCATTTCTGAAATAGAAATTGAAATTTCATCAGGAATTACAGTTTGTTTACTGATATTTTCTAATAAATTTTCCAAATAGTTAATGTAACTTTTAGTACATGGTATTGCTAATCCTAATGTCATAATAAATTGTAATGATATCCTCTTTCGTTATTTTCATTATAAATTTCGCCAATAAATTTTCTATCTTTTCTCTCTACGGTAAAATCAGTTGCCCAATTCTCCATCTTATGATAAGATGCATTTACGAAACTACTATCAATATATTTTGGGTAAACTACGTCTCTTAAAAAATTCATATCCCACCATTTGTCGTACCATCCTGTATCTATAACATAACCTTTTGAGGTATTGTAATTTCTACATTCTTCTGTAATGTTAAAATCTCTTTGGCATCTCATTCCCCACATACCTCCTAATATTTTATAATGGTGGTGAGGGTGGTCTCTCATGATATGTAATACCTTACCACTATCAATCCATTCATTCACTGATGTAACCTCTCTTTGTGAGATTCGAGAATCCATATCTCTAACAATAAATAAATCTACACTTTCGTCATCATTAGGTAAGAATCTCCATTGCATTGCAGAGATAGATTTATCCGTCACCTCAAAAGGTGTGAACTTATCATAACTTTTAAATTCATCTAATAAAGATTTATCTAAGTTTTCATCATGATAAAGATAGACAAACCAATCAGAGTAATAATTTTTTATATCTTCCATGTTTATCTTTAAACCATTGAGATATTTTTTGTAGTTTGTATCCATTTTCTTTTCCCAACTATCGGGTGCTTGATACAGTGAAAATGCTATAACTTTTTTCATTTTAAGAATTCTATATTTTCGTTTAAAAATTTATTTTTATACTCTTGATGGTATCTCTCATATACCGAATGAGATTCTGGTGTTCTAATTGCTCTTTTGTCTGTATTAATAGAACATACCTTAATATTGGGACAACTTTTCATTTTATACCCAAATAAGAAAGCTCTTCTCGACATATCACCATCCGCATAATAATATTTAAATTCGTTACTATACATACCAATCTCTTTAAAAATACGTTTGTGGTATATTCCGTAGTTCATAACAACTTCTTTATTTTTATTATAATCATCCCATATACACCAACCATTATCTCTATAATCTCCTTTTATCCATTCGTTGTTAGTTACATCGGATACATTTCCATATTTCCAATTAAAAATATAAAAATCATGGTCATCAATCTCGTTAAAAACTTCTTCCCAATCATTAACTAAAAGAACATCATCATTCCATTGTATTATATAATCATATTTTGAATTACGTATACCTAAATTCATAAAATGAGGGTAAGAACTTCTTTCCCCATATTCTATTAATGTTATTTGTGGGTGAGACAATTCTTTTATGTATTCTATAGTACCATCAGTACTACCCCCATCTACTAAAACTAACTCTAGTTTTTCGGACCTACCAACTGTATTTTCTATTAAACCTGGAAGAAATTCCTTACGATTTAAAGTTCCTGTGACTATACTAATCATATTAAATATTTTTTATAAAACCAATCTTCAAGAACATCATATTTTAAAACCCTTTCAAAATTATCTTTTATCGCATCGAGTTTTGAAAAATATAATTCTTCATTTAAATCATTTAAATTTATTTCATCTAAAAATAATATACCATCAGAATTAAAATGTTCAACAATTTTTTTAGTGCCACTATAAATAGGTATAGTGCCCGTGGCAAAACAATCTAATATTTTTTCAGTAAAATACGTATCATGTATTTCATTTTCGATGGCTACCGAAAACATATAATCCTTTAGACCTTCTTCTTTTTTTTGTATTCTATTATATCCATTTCCATACACATCAACAATATCTTTATATTTTTCAACAAATTCAGTTCTAAACATTTGTTGGGGTGTAAATTTTTTGTTTGATGTAACTATAGAAATTAACTTTGTCTTATTATATATTTTTGGTTCCTCAATCCAAAAACCATTACCAGGTATCCATTTAAATTTTTCATTTAGATTAATTAATTCATCAGAATATGTAAGAATTAAATCATAGGTATCTATTACTTCATTTAAGTTGTTTTTAATATTTTGAATAAAATTACCATTATAATGTGGTGATTCTAATCCCCACAATATTTTTATTTTCCCATCGTTTTTTTCTGAAATACCTTTTTGTAATCCTGAATCAATATAAAAGGTAGTATCATTTTCTTTGGTGTTGTATTGCCAATTTATATAAGTGGATTTCTTCCACCAAGTCGATGAGTGGGCATGTGAAAATGGACTATTATTTAAATTATAATTTTTCATTATTGTTTAATAAATAATCCGTCACCCCATGTACTTCCAGCCCAATTTTGTTCTACTAACTTAAATCCATATGAAGATAGAAATTCTGTTAACTCATTAATTTTTGCACAATTTTCATAAACCTCATCTCTATTAATTTCAGACATTATATAGTCAATATTCTCTAAAGTTTTTTCTGAACCTTTAAAAACTTCAAGTTCATATCCTTGGACATCTATGTTTATAAAATTATATTTGGTAGTATCAACTTGAATATTATCAAGACGAGTCATTTCGACTTCTTCTTCTTCATTAAATTGTATTCTAGGGTATTGGGTCAAGTGTAACTTAGGTTTTAATATAGATGAAGATTGACTTCTGTTAGCCGTCTCAACGAACATTTTAACGTTTTTTGTTTCGTTACCTAATGCTTTATTAACTAAAATTGAATCTTCAGAAACATTTTGTTTTAATATTTCAAAATTTCTTTTTAGTGGTTCAAAAAACATTTTATTTTTTATACCCAAAACTTTATACGTACTATCTTCTTGACCATGATGTGCACCAATATGGATAACACCATTAATTTTCATATCATATTTTTTTACCAAACTTATTAAATCTAATAACATAATTTTCCATCAATATATTTTACATTTATTTTTTCCCAATCATCTTCAAAAATACTATCATGAGGATTTGGACCGCTGGGTCCAAACCATTGTGATGGCATAAAAACTTTTTTATTTTTGTTTTTATTAAGATAAGCCCCCCACCATGAAAATGTAGAGTTAGATATTATATTGGTATTACAAAGGCTCATCATCCATAATTCTTCATAATCTTCTTTATCATCAACAATAATAAATCTTGAATCATTAAAATTACTTTTTAAAAATTCTTTATCGTCACTAAATAAAAATACTTTTTGATTTTTATCACATCTTAGAAGTGCTTCATTAATATAAGATATGTCTACTGTTGGTAAAACATGTTTAATTTTTAAATAATCTCCTCGTCTAATGTGTAATGAAATACATTCATTTTGTAAATCAGGATACTCATTGTATATTTTTGTTATAAAATCTTCACTTGGTTGAAATAACTCTTGTATTTCATTTTGATATTCTAAAAAGTTTTTTGAACTTTGGAAATATCCATAAAATTCGATTGGTGTATCCCAATCAAAATTTAAATTAGGATTATTCCATCCTGATTCAGATATTCTTGTTGTATTAGTTAAAGAGTCAACGAACTCAATTTTTTTGTATATATTATCTAAATATTTGGTTGGTTTTGATGCTTGCATCGGTGTAAAACAATTCTTTGTAAAGATTGTTTTAACTCCCTTTTTTAAACCTTGTGCCTTGGCATGTGCAATTTGAAACATTTGATTCCCCAACCCACCCATCAAATATGCTGTAGAAAATATTTCCATTTTGTTTTTATTTTATTAACCAATCATAATTCACTTCTTTTTTCTGTATGTCACTATAATCTTTCATTTGTGTAGCAACACCAGGATTTAGTCCATAAATCTTGTGATTTTTTTGTAACTTTTGATATGAAACATCCAAAGGAGATTCAAATTTTTTAATCTCTTTTAATATTATTGGAAACATATGTTTTTTAATTGCAATACAATGTGCGGCATATGTTGTATGTAATCTTACAATATTTTTATTAACGGGAAATGGTGGTATTGTACCCATATGTGTGTTATGGTTACCCCCAAAATATAACATATCCCAATCATTAGGGACTTGGGGTAGATAATCATCTAGTTGTTTAATATTCTCGTTAAAAACACAATCATCCTCAATTATTAGTATATGATTGTAGTTTTCTCTAATCGACAACTCCATTAAATTAATGATAGATTGATTTATACCAATTTCTCCTTTTAATAATTTAGAGTTAATCTTTAATAAGTCCCCATCAACAGCCTCAAATCTCACAAACTCACCCAAGTTGTGTTTTTCAACTTCAGATTTAAAGTTATCTAATCGGTCAGGTCTTTTAGATAAATTAATACAAAAAACTTTATCGTATCTTTCAAATAGTTTCATGATTAAAATTTTTATTCATTATTTTATCATACAACTCTTGCATGTTTTTATTTGCTTGCGTTGAAACGGTCCCATCTTTTTCATGATGAAAATACATAAACAATGGTTTTGGAATTCGTTTTCCTTCATATCCTTTTTGGCCCATTCTAATCCAAAGGTCATAATCTTCCCATCCTTTTAATGTTTCATCGTAACCTTCAGTTTTATCAAATGCACTTCTATGGAACATAGAACAATTCACAATAAATGGTCCTTGAATCAATCTATCCATAGACCATTCAGGTCTTGGTTCCATTCCTTGCATTTCACCTACGTGATGTGTATCACAATACACTGGACTTATCTTTGGGTTTCTATTAAGGATGTTTACACATGCTTGTATGTAATCAGGATAGATTCTATCATCTGAATCTAAAGGTAAAATGTATTGTCCTTTTGAGTTTTTTATACCGTAATTTCTGGCGGCAGATGGACCACCGTTTTCTTTATGTAAAACTGTAATATTTGGGTGGTTTATTGAATTAAGTTTTTCTAAAACATATTCATCAGTAGACCCATCATTTACAATAATTAATTCAACATTTTTATACGTTGAATTAAAAACAGATTCGATTGATTTTTCAAACTGAACTCCGTAATTATAAACCGGCATTATAACAGAAACCAAAGGTTGTTTATCTTTGATTTTGTTTACGGGATAAATTGACGGTAACTTAATTGGTAGGTGGTCTTTAAATCTTTCTACAAATTTTAAACGATTCTGTTCCCATTGGTCATTAGTCATGCCGATTGAAAGGTGAGTTAACGGGACATTTGATATTGTCCCAATGTTTACACCTTCCAAAAAGTTTTCCATACAGAATGTTGTATCATAAAAATGGAACCCATCTACTTCTTCGTTAAATCTTTTTTTAATAGTTTTTCGGTTTATACCCATAAAAACTCCGTCAATTATAACAGTTTTTATGGTCTTACCCCCAAAAGGTTCATTATATTGTGATAACCACTTCTTACCTTCATGTTGATGGTATACTTGTCCAACCATCTCTCCCTGAATATCCCACCATCTCCCTGATGAAGGGTAGTAAGTCGTTCCTGCAACACCTAATATACCGTAGTTATCTTTTTTTGAAAAATGTTCTAAAACTCTTTTAGCCCAATAATTTTTTTCAAAATAGATATCATCGTGACATATGACTACAATATCATTTTCTGATTCATCTAAAATCTCATTATATACTTTTGACAATGATTTGATACCTGGGTTAACCTTCTCAATGATTTGAGCATTCTTAACACCACAGGTTTCTCTTAAATAATTAGAGAATTCAGGTTTAGTTGATTTTGTACTATACGCTATTGTTATCATTCTTCAAATACTTGTATATCTACGGTTTTGGTTTTTAATTCACTCCAAACACCATTATATCGAGTGGCTCTAACAATGTGATTATCAATCCAATGGTAATTTCCACCTCGAGGTTTACCCATTAAAAGATTATGAAATTGAAAACCATTTTTTTGTAACCATGTGTCAGTTACTGCTCGATGTTCTTCTGTTCTTGAAGTAAAAAAGGTTATAATATGACCTTCTCTGTACCATTTGTTAATAATGTCAACACAACCTTCATATGGAAGGCAATCTAACATTCTCCATGATTCTTCATTTGGGATATCATCCGTTATAGTTCCATCAATATCTATTAGATAATTCTTCATACCTTCCGGTAAAATTGGTGATACATTCATATTAATTTCCCGTTGAACCAAATCCATTATCCCCTCTGTCTTTATCTTCTACTTTAGATACTTCCTTTAGGGTTACATATTTTCCACACACTACAGGACATAAAACCGCTTGGGCAATTTTATCTCCAACCTCAATGGTTTGTGGCATGTTACTCATGTTAATAACAATAACTTTAATTTCTCCTGTATATCCTTGGTCTACAGTTCCTGGTGTATTAAGAACAGACAAACCTTTGTTGATTGCTAATCCACTTTTAGGTCTTACTTGTATTTCATAACCTTCAGGGATATTAACAAAAAGTCCTGTTGAAACTAATTTTCTTTCAAACCCTGTAAAATGAACTTTTTCATTGGCTCTTAAATCAAACCCTGAATCCGTAGGATATGCATATTCGGGATTCTTGTTCTCAGATTTGTATGTATATTCTAATACTACTTTAGTTTTGTAACTATCCATAAAATCTTTGTTTAATTGTTCCATATCAATACCCATAGATTCTAACATCTTTTCAGGATTTGACATGTCAATGTTTGACAAATTTCCTTGTAAGTCCTTCAAGGACTTCAAGTTGTTTCTAATATCATTAATACCTTTTATCATTTTAAATCGTAAAATTTTCTAACAACGTTTATTAACACCTCAACATCTTTTTCACAGTAATCTTTAATCTGTTCTAATTTTTGGTCTTTCCAATAAGCTTCGTGTACTTTGTTACCTGTAACTTCCATAGTTTTAGAAGATTCAACACCCATCCCAATACACATCAATTCTAATGATGCAATAGAAGAGAAACTACCAAACTGCCATAACTCTTTTGTGTCTAGTGCCTTAATTTCCCACGGCTTTGTATCGTGATTTGGTAGAATTGGTGGAGGTAACAATCCATTAATTACCATTCGTTTTGCTAAAACAGGAATATCAAAACCTTTTACGTTGTGACCACACAAATGAAAATCTAATTTTCCAATTCTTTTCAATAAGTGTTGAACATCTTCAAGAATTTTCTTTTCATCATCTCCATAAAAACTTTGCATTTTAATATCTCCTTTTGGGTCCACGAACCCAACACTTACACAAACAATCTTTAAAAATTCTGAAACCAATGCCGCTTTGTTATAAAACATTTCCGAAGGACCTGCGTCCTTATGTTCAGGAAATCTTTTCTCAAACCAATCTAAATAATTTTCAAATTGGTATGCCAAATCAGGATAGAATTTTTCCAAACTTTCAAAGTCAGGAGTAAGACCGACAGTTTCAATGTCGAGAAATAAAATTTTGGTTAATGGTGTGTTTATCATTTTAGTAGTGATTTATATAGTTCTGCTCTTGTTTTTGTTACGTTATTCAAATTGTATTTGTCTTTTACCGTCTCATATAATCTTTCACCTAAATCTTCAGCCCAAGATGGGTTATCAATTAGTTTCTTCATATACTTTGACCAATCTGAATGGTTTCTTCCTTCTCTAACAAGAAGTGCGTTACCATCAACAAAGTTACCATTTTGAAGTGAATGTTTCAAGTCAATAGTGTAAGGTCCAATTTCAGACGCAATAATTGGTTTTTTATAGAATCCTGCCTCAATAACTTTAAGTTGAGATTTCATTCTATTAAAGATGTGGTTTTTGATTGGTGCTAATGAAACATCAAACAATCTGTAGTTTTTAGCGTAAGATGTAACAGGTTGTGTCCATACACGAGTATAGAATGGACTATCCTCTTGAGTGTATTCTTCATTTGAAAACTTAATGAGAAAATCTTTCTGTTGTGGTGAAACTAATTTATAGTTTTCGGTAAAGATTTCTTCGTAACGAGCCCATACAGTTTCGTGTGGTTTAATTGGTCTTTGTCTTTGTTCTTTTGTTTCTGCATTTATCTCAGTTACTGTTCCTCTTGTATCAAAACCACAAAGTACTAATGAGAACTTATCTTTAACTGATGACAATTTACCAAAATTACCTCTCAACAAATCAATGTCGTGTAAGTGAGAAGAACCACCTAACCAACCAAAACGCAACCTATCTGATGGTTCGGTTTTTGCTTTAAATTGTGGTTCGTCAGGGTTAATTGCGTTAGGAAGAACAAAAACATTTTTATTAAGTTTTTTAATCTCGTCAGCATAAATAGGTGTTGTTGTTGTAACATATTTTGCGGCCTTAAGATTATCACATATTTTTTTGTGTAATCCTGTCTCCATAACCAAAGTATATGCAGGATGTTCTTTGGTTGGTAACCAATAGTCATCCAAATCAATGATTGTGATAATACCTAAATTATTAAGAGTTTCTATTAAGATTGGTGCGGTATCGTAATCCCCGATAGTTCTGTGAAAATGAACTATTTGATATTGTTTCCAATAATTAAAATCATTTAATTTTGGTTCATAGTCAATATCAACATGAAAATCATCAGGATAAAGATTTTGTAAAAAGATGTGAGGGTCTACCGAACGAAATTTACCCACACCTGTTCTATCGGAGGGTAATACTAATACATTAATTTTTGACATACTTTAGTTTTTAATAAAGTATAGTAAAAATTAACTGATAAGAAAAGTTATTGTTTTAGTTTTTTGATTTTTAAAACCTTACCCTCGAATATGTGTTTACCTACACGAAGTGATAATACCTCATTTGTGTTTTGTGAACTTTCAGAAAGTAAACCAGCGCTTTGTAATTCTTCTCTTACAACATCTCTTACTGTGTCACGAACAACATCTCTAATCATTTGTTTTAAATCACTATTTTCCATAATTGGTTGTGATTGTTGTTTTGGTTGAGGTTTGTTGTTACCCATTAATCTTGTTGCTCCTGCAATAACTTCGTCTGATAATACTGAACCACCCATAGAGCTTGGTTGTTGAATTGGGTGTTCTATCATTAACTTTTTAATTTCATCAGGTAGTTTTGAATTTACAATTCTATCTTCAGTTACTGGCTGTGTATTCATTGTCTGTTGTGGTTGTGACACAGGCATTTGTTGATTAACCATCATATCTTCAGGGATATTGTAATTAACATTTTCGTTTGTTGGAAGACCGGTACTTTGACCTCTTGGTATTCTATCTTGAACTTCCATTATCTTTTTGGACATTGCCAATTTTTGCATTAAATCACTCATATTACTCTGTCGTATCAAATTGTGCGTTTAGTATAACTCTGGTCATACTTTTATCACCGTTAGGGTTGTAACCCGGTCTCGGTGTATAAAAATTATCACCGGTTGGTTTATAAGTAAAGATTTTATCGACTCTAAATAATCTCCACGAAGGTAGTGGTTGTTCTCCTTTGTATGCAGTATGAGATGCTCCTGTTAAATCCCAAGCTCTTAATACTAAGTTACCCGCCTTACTCATACCAATACAAACAGGTTCAATAGTTCTTAAACCTCTACCACCAGGCTCATCACCATCGTAAAATATAGTCATAACAGTTTTGTTCCTAATCGAGTTTTGTATATCACTCAATGAGGCAATTTCTGTTATTAAAGATTTTACAGTGGTGAGTAGTTTCATTTTTATAAATTCGCCATTGGTCTACTACCATTATTTCCTTGGTCAGAAACGTAATATGGTTGAGACGCATTGTATCTATTAATTTTTATTTCTTCTTTTCTTAATTGAACATCTTCTTTAGTACCTGCGTTTTGGTTATAGATGTCCAAATAAGAACCTGTTCCTCTACCAATAGTATCACCGTCAGCCATTGCATCAGGATGTTGTGGTGAATAGTTGTCTGATTCAGGTGAAAAGTCATTTCTTGGAAATAACTTAGCTCTTTCAGCCACTGCATAAGCAGTTAATTGATTTTCAGGCTGAGAAAAATCTAATTTGTCATTTTGTGTTGCCATTATAGTATGTCTTTAATTAGTTTATTTATTTTTTTTATATTTTCGGTTACCGCCACATCATATTTGTTTAAACCCTTTTCGTGTTTTTGACCTGGTGTTTGTGGTAATCCGTCCTTTTCGTGGTTCTTAATAAATTGGTTTTCCATACCGGTATCCATTTTTATTTGTTTACCACTCTCTAATGTTTTTCTCCAATGGTCTAATACGTGATTACACCATTTGTTCATTCTTTCACCTCCATTTAAAATAAATGGTGCGTCTTCTTTATTTCCATTATATGAGTCAAACCAATTTTTTATTCTTTTTATTTGTTGGTATGTAACAACGGGGTTGTCTCTTAATTCTTTATTTCTATTGAATCCTTCAACATTAGAATCCGCTTCAACCATTTCAAAACTTTTATTTAGATGATTGATTAACGTATCTGGTACTTTAGCTTTTCTATCGTATAAATCCTTATTCACCTTTAATCATTTTTGATAATTGTGATAAACTTATACCTTCTTTTTCGGCAAGTTTTCTTAATGCCTTAACATTTCTAACCAAAATGTCTGACATGGTTTTTAATTCTTTTGGTTGGATATCATCGATATCATCTTTTTTTGTTAAAAGATTTTCAATTACTTCCTCAACTTCTTTTTTGGTGTAAATCTTATGTTTTTCTTTTAATATTGGTCTTCCAACAAATCCTTTTTCACCTTTAAACTCTGACTTACTATCACGGTCTTCTGATTTACCAAATTCGTCTGCTCTCATTTCTGCAGAATCTTGGTCTAAACCTAATTCTTTTTCCAAAAATTTAATGGTGTCTTCGGCATCCATAAATTGAGTTTCCTCATAACCAAACGCATCTGACATATCTTCTTCCTTAACCGTACTCTCACCATAATAAGTTCTGTAACCTCTTAATAACGGGTCTTGAGTTATTCTTGCCATGGCAACAGTTTGGTCTGTAGTACTCTTTGGATGTAAGTGTGGGTCCAAGATTGGAATCTTAGAATTGTTCATTGTACCATCAAAATCAATAAATTCGTCTATTTCTTCTTTTTTCTTAGATGATTTTCTTTTTGACTTTTTTACTGCCTCTTCCCATTTAGAATGGCTACTACAAGGCATAAAACCATCCTCATGTTCATGAGTACCTTTACAACCTAATTTAGATGCCCTTTTTTCTGCTGCACCTTTTGTATCAAATAAATCGCGCTTCATTGATTACTTTTTTACTATAAATACTGCGATTAAAGTATTTATCATAAAAAAGAGGATGGCGTCGCAAAATATCAATAATTATTATTTTAATAGATACGACCTAAAATTGGATTATAGTTCTTACTTTGACCTAACATTAGCGTCAGATGAAAGGGACTATGATGAAGAGGTGGTATTTTCTACTGATTTAATAGCCGAAGACGATGGTAATAGATTACCTATCAATATTGATTTAAATTCTGCGGAATCAAACTTAAAAGAAACTTTATTGTGGAACACATATTATTCAGGTAATACTGTAGTTTCAAAAAACTATTATAACCCAAAAAATGTTGATTTAGGTTGTTTCAGTGCTTACACAGGTTTGTGTGATGTTGGGTTAGTTGCGACAGATAATGGTTTGTACGATAAAATGACAGGACAAACTCTGTATTATAAAATGGGTGTTGAAACAAATCCATTTTTCAAGTTTCATCCTCACTACTATGATAGACACATGAAGTTACATCCAGTAACATCTTATGCTCAATGGCCAAATTTTAGATTTACAGGTAGTGGAAGGGATACAATATATAACATAGTATCAAAAGAAAATGATAATGTAGGGTACTATAATGAACTTTATGGAGGATTCTATCAAGGATTTTATAAACTACACGGATGGGATTACGAAGTATTTCCTGAAAGAGTAAATAAGGGTTGGACTACAGAATTTTTATTAAAACCAAGACAAAGAAACGAATACACTCCACAACCTTCTCAACAATATTTGAATGACATATATCCTAAAAATGCGGGTACATTCTTTTATTTTGGTACAAGAGCCGAAGACAAGTATTACCACTTTGCCAGTGGTAGTCCACAATCAGATACAGGATATACAAGAGTAACTGAAAGTTTAAGTTGTATTAAAACTTGTGCATGTGCAAGTACCGCAGTAACAGATTCTGATTGTATTCATGTTTATCCATCATCGGCAACTACAGTATACCACAATACGGGATGTGGTTGTGGTGCATGTACAACCTTAAAACCTGTCCCACCAAAAGACCCTAAGTTTGATGTCCTTTCAAATGCATTATCCCTTAGGTTAAGTGGTGACCCAAAAAATCCAAGATTGTGTGTTAAGTATATTAAAATAACCGGAGATTGTGTTACAACAGGAACATGTTCAACAACTGGTGTTACATATCAAACAGGTTATACAATAAATGAAATATGTTCAACAAGAGGTATCTATAATGATTGTGGTTATGATAGTTTGATTTGTTATACTGCAAACACAAAAGAAAGATGGGTAATGATAACCGCAACGTTTGAGCGATATCAATACCTTGAAGATTGTGATTTATTAAATATTGGGGGTTTGGGTGATATCAGACAAAGAAGATATCCTTCATCCTTGAATGGTGCAGCTTACAATCTTATCATGCCACCACAAACACATAGTGGTACCACAAAGGAAAAGAAACGAGACATTATAGAGTTTAATCAAAAGTGGTTAGACCAAGTAGATGATAGAAGAGGTTTATTAAAACTATATGTTAATGGATACCTGTTCATGATTATTGAAGATTTTGAAGAGATTATCCCACACGAGTTAAACACCGAAAGAGAAAAACAAATTGGTGTTCCTTTTAATATATCATGGGGTGGGGGAACTCAAGGACTTCACGACCATTTAATTTTTAAAGATTGTACTGAAAGATATGGTCCATATATTCAAGACCCTGAATTATTACCAAACAATATTTTATCGGGTAGTTCACTATCAGGATTAACTACTGACATATTATTAGAACAAAATTTTGGTGGAACATTCATGGGAGGAATATCTCAATTTAGAATGTATGTTGAACCATTAACAACACCTCAAGTACAGCACAACTATAGAATACTTAAAAATAAATTTGATTTATATGATTTTTGGTGTTCAAACTGTTACGACTGTTTACTTGGTTGTTACTTTGACTTTACTATTGGTGAAGCTGCTTGTGATTATAATTTCGTAATAAACGAATTAACTTGTGATTTTGGATTTAATATCGTTGAGGCAAGTTGTGACTTTGATTTTAACATTGTACCATAATGGAATTTTATATTAGACAAAACGCCACCTTACCTTATTTAAAGGTGAAAGTTTTTAAAGACGGAAGAAATAACTATAAAGAATTTTCGGATTCTCTAACCGCATCTACTATTACATTTTCCATGTATGACGAAGAAACACAAGTTTATAAGATATTAGACAGACCTGCAAGTATAATGTCAACAGATACCATACCTGCAGAATATTATGTTTATTACCAGTTTAGAAAAACGGACAGTAAAAAATCGGGAAGATATATCGGTGAATTTAAAATAACAAATTCACAGGGTACAATAATATTACCACTTCGTGAAACTTTATTTGTTAATGTATTAGAATCGTTTGCTGATAGTGATACATGTTGTAGACCTAATAGGGGAGATGCACCTGTTGTTTTTCCAACTGAAACTCCTAGAAATACTGTAACTCCGACACTATCTTTATCAACTACACCAACACCTTCAGTTACACCAACTTACACCCCAACGGGTACTAATACTCCTACTCCAACACCTACTAACGCATATTACAACTATAATTGGGAATTAGGTGGTTTAGTTTCTTGTTGTGACGGTTCCGATGTACCAACAGGTTTATTGAGTAGTAATAGTGTTTTGACCAGTGGTGATATCATAAGTATAAACCTTGACGGGGATATAAAATGTTATGAACTAATAAACATTCCAACACTAATTAATCAGGGTAGTCCATTAGGTCCTATAGTTACAAACACCTATTCAGATTGTGATACGTGTAAGAGTATTTATGGGTGTACTTAATTAATTTAATATTTATAAAAGATGGATTTTTACATAAAACAATATAGTGACTTACCAATCCTTAAAATGAAAGTTGTTAAGGACGGAAGAACTGACGCATGGAAAGTTTTTGATGCCGACTTAGATAATGCCACCATTCGTTTTTCTATGAAAGAAGAGGCAACAGGTATTCCAAAAATTTTGATGAATAACGCATATATTGTTGAAAAATTCAAAAATAACCCAGATTCTAATACAGAATATTACATATATTATAAATGGACTTCTCGTGATACAAGAAGAAAAGGAAGATACATCGGAGAGTTTTCAGTAATCAATTCAATGGGTGAGTTAATTGCCCCAATTAGAGAAACATTATATATCAATATAATTTGACAATCTAACAAGACCGTTTTATATTTAGTTTAAATGTCCAAGGGTAATCTCAACATTGTTGAGAGCAAATGTCTCAGACGGTAAATTAAATTATTATGGTATCACAACAAGAAATTGAACAATTCCTATTGGGGGAGGACCCCGAAAAATACATCGTAGCGTTAGAATACGATTATCAAACATCAAAAGTATTTAAGATTATTCAAGACCCTGAGAAGGGTAAGATTATCAAGCCCGATAATTTTATTCCATTTGCGTGGGTAGGTAATCTACACGACAAGAAGTTTTATAAAGGAAACAAATTTGACCAAAAGAAGGCAATGTCTGACTTTGGTATTATCATCGAAAAATTGGAAACACATGGGGACCCTCGTTTGGAGAACGGTCTTCGTTTTTTGGTTAAGACAACAAAAACATACCAACACTTAATTAACTTTTTTAAACAGGGTGGTCTTGACCCTTGGAGTCGAGAAAATTCTGACCACATTCAAATTCTACCCCCCGTAGAACAATACCTTGTTCAAAAACAAAAACGTTTGTTTAAAGGTTTTGAAGAATACGATGAGGTTCACCGATTTGTATTTGACATCGAGACCACAGGTCTTTCTCCTGAAGATAGTCGTATCTTCTTAATCGGAATGAAAGACAATCGTGGTTTTGTTCATTCCCTATCTGCTCAAAATGAAGAAGAAGAAAAACAAATGATTATTGATTTCTTCTACACCATTGATTACCTAAAACCAAGTTTGGTGGGTGGTTACAACTCAGCATTCTTTGACTTTCCGTTTATTCTTCGTAGAGCGGAAATCTTGGGACTTGACCCAAAAAAGATTGTTAAAACACTTAACCCTGAAGTTTCCATTCGTCAGAAAGAGGGTATGTTGAAACTTGCCAATGAAATGGAACCATACACTCAGACAATGATGTGGGGGTACAATATTGTGGATATTGCCCACGCGGTTCGTAGAGCACAAGCTATTAACTCTGACATTAAGAGTTGGGGTTTGAAATACATTACCCAGTTTATCGGAGCAGAAAAAGAAAACCGAGTTTATGTTCAGGGTGATAAGATTGGTAACATCTATTTTGATAATAAAGATTATTACTTTAACCCACAATCAGGTGGTTACCGTGAGGTGGGTAGTAAGGGTACAGAAAACTTAATGGAAAGATTCCCCGGTAAGTTTGAAATGGTTAACGGTAAGTATCTTATTGAGAGATACCTTGACGATGACTTGTATGAAACGATGGTTGTTGATGATGAGTTCAATCAAGCTAACTTCCTTCTTGCTAAATTGGTACCAACAACATATGAACGACTATCTACTATGGGTACCGCGACATTGTGGAAGATGATTATGAGCTCGTGGTCATACAAACATAATTTGGCAATTCCAATGAAAGGTGATAAAAGACCCTTTACAGGTGGATTGTCCCGTTTGTTAAAAGTTGGATACTCAACAGATGTATTAAAACTTGACTACTCATCACTATATCCATCTATTCAGTTGGTACATGATGTATTTCCCAAATGTGACGTAACAGGGGCAATGAAAAGTATGTTGAAGTATTTCCGTGATACTCGTATCAAGTACAAAAAGTTGGCGGAACAACATTCAAAAACAGACCCAAAACTTTCATCACAATACGGACGTAAACAATTACCGATTAAAATCTTTATTAACGCATTCTTCGGTTCATTGTCAGCCCCTCAGGTATTTCCGTGGGGTGATATGGACATGGGAGAACAGATTACTTGTACTGGTAGACAATACCTTCGTCAGATGATTATGTGGTTTATGCAACGTGGATATCAACCTCTTGTAATGGATACGGACGGTGTGAACTTTGCGGTTCCTGAAGAAAGATACACTTACAAATATGTGGGTAAGGGTAATAATGGATTGGTAAAAGAAGGTCACGAATATGTTGGAACTGAGGCGGATGTTGCCGAATATAATGACCTCTTTATGAGGGGTGAGATGGGACTGGATACTGACGGACAATGGCCAGCAACTATTAATGTGGCTCGTAAGAACTACGCACTTTTAACCGATAAAGGAAAAGTAAAACTAACTGGTAACACCATTAAATCTAAAAAACTTCAGACATATGTTGCCGAGTTTTTGGATGCAGGGTTACGATTGTTACTTGATGGTAAGGGTAGTGAATTTTTGGAATCTTACTATCAGTATGTGGATGACTTATTTAATCAAAAAATACCAATTGCTAAAATTGCAAACAAAGCTCGTGTAAAACAGAGTATTGATGATTATAAAGTACACACAAAGAAAAGAACTAAATCAGGTTCTTTGATGTCTCGTCAAGCACATATGGAATTAGTATTAAAAGAAAACATTCCTGTTGGTTTGGGTGATACAATATATTACATAAATAATGGTACTCGTAAATCACACGGAGACGTACAAAAGAAAGGTGATGAAGTTATCTTGAATTGTTACTTGGTAAACGAAAAAGATATTACAGAAAACCCTGATATGTTGGGTGAATACAATGTTCCTCGTTATATCTCTGCATTTAACAAACGTATTGAACCTTTGTTGGTTGTGTTCTCACCTGAAATTCGTGATGAAATTTTGATTGAAGACCCTAAAGACAGACCATTCTTTACAAAGACGCAAACTGAATTGGTTCGTGGATATCCTCGTAGAGATGGTGACCAAGATACTTTGGAAGAAGTATTAACTTTATCGGATTCTGAAATTGCGTTTTGGAGACACGTAGGTATTGACCCGTATTACATGTACTTGGACGGCACTATTGATTTGGTGGATAAAGAATGTGTTAACAGAAATAAGGTATTAATGGATGATATGTCGTATCAACCTAAAACTGTAATACCAAAAGATGAATTGTACGAAATGGATGAGGAAGGTAATTATCTTTACTCTATGGATTATTAAGAATTCTTTAATCCATCTGATGAAAGTATATACCAAACATCACCAACATTTTTCAATTCAATACTTGCAAATTTGTTAAGTACGATTTCATCAAATTCTAAATCAAACGAATGTGGTGATTCAATCACACAATCCGTTAATGATTTAATTGTGATGTGTTTGTTAACATTGTGGTTTAACGTTACTTTTACTGTTTCACCACTTTGTTGACCTTCATAAGCTCTAACAATTAAGTATTTTTCTTCTTTTGTTGTGTAATCACGAAGAGTAATAACTGCACTATCTTTTGTTCTAAAAACTGACATAATTAAATTACATAAAATTGTCTTGGGAACGCTCTGTATTGGAGCGATTTATTTAATTGTTCTGCAACATTAGCCTCTCTTTCCATCATTTTTTCAGGACGTAATCTTTCTAATCTCGCAGTTAATTCTTCCATTAATTTAGATTTTTCATCTTTTGCTTCTGTTAACAATGAATCATATTCTAAAGTGACTTCTGAATCTGGCGTTTTTAAATTACCACTAAATTTACCTCTAACCCTACCTAAAGTTTCTTTAACGTAAGCAGTAAACCATCTACGTACCCATGTTTGTGCGGGTGAGTTTAGTTCTGTCCACGACATTTCATCGATTGGAATATCAGAAGGTAATTTTACAACATCAGGGTTTGCCGCTAAACAAGCTTCTCTATCATCTGTATCGTAATACCAATACCAACATCTATACTCGTTATATTGAATATTTCCAAAATCAAATTTACCACCAGGTACGTTCATTAAATGAAGTGCTTTTTTACCATCAGGTAATGCGGTAATTCTATATGTTAATTCACCTGAAATAATTCTTCTTTTAATATTGATGTCTTGCATTCTTAACAAGATATCAAATGCTGGTGTAATAAAATAGTTACCCATAGTTCCCATTTGAGAGAAACCGGCTGCGCCACCTAATCCAATTCCACCAAATCCACCAAATCCACCCATAAATGGGTCAAAGAATGCGGCATCTAATTCAGACCTTGAAAACCATAAAAGTTCGTTAACTTCACGACCTGCAGGTATTTCATAAATTTGTTGTCCTGGTACTAAATCAACATAATCTTTTTTCAGAACCCAATCACCACCAGCTTGTAGTCCAACAATTTTAGAATATGCGTAAGTATATTGAGTTTCCCAATCTAAAGAACGAGTAGTAAATGCTCTTGTTAGTGATTGTTCATCAAGATTCATTCCGTACAAGGAAGTCCACTGATTTTCAATCAACCAATCATTAACATATTGTGCGTAGTCCTGAATTGATAATTCCAAAAGGGAATCCATCATTTCGTCTTCAATTTCTACACTTCTAATTGGTGCACCCAAAAGGTGTCTAATACGAGTGTATAATTTACTTCTATCCGGTTCTTTGATGATATTAGTTACAGCCATGAACTTTTATTTATAAATATCATTCAAATACAATTTCTTTAATTGATTCTATCATCAACACTGAACACGTACCTTCCATCAACAATTTCGGCGTTGTTTTTGAACACAACTGTACCATCTTTATCATTATGAAATACTAAATAATCTGTTTTGTATGGTTTAACATTACCACTACCAAATACAGTTACTTTGCCATCTTCTTCTTTAATATCATTAAATGGTTTAATCTGCATTGTTTTTTTACCTTCAGGAGTTTCAACATATGCGTCAATACCACCTAACATATCATCAACACCACCTAATTCTCCTACTTTAAAAACTTCTTGAGTTCCAAAAATATCTTTTAGGTTTACTACTGCATTTATTTCTCTCTTATCTCCAAATTTATTGGACCTATCTAATCCTGACATAATTGTTTGGAATGTACTTGATTCAGGATTAAAAATCCTATATCGTAATTCCGTCATGTACCTAATCAATCTATCTGTTTCGGATAACTGTTGTTGTTCGTTTTGACCAATATAATTGATTGGATTTATACCAACTTTTTTTAAGTATTGGTTTATATCATTAGTTAATGTACAAAATGCAGTGTAATTAGTGTTTAACTTATTAATTACAGAACGACCTGGTTGTTCATAGTCGTATATTCCTGACATTTGACCTGATGCATATTCATTCTTTTCAAACCAATAATCGGCAAATACTTCTTTTAATATATCCATAATTGCAAACATAAATTTCTTTTTAACCTGTGGATTTCGGTTAAATATCATTCTATATGTGTTAACTTGTTTTGCATTACATCCTGCAGAAACACCCTCATTAATTACTTGTTGAATAAACTTTCCTTCTTTAACTTTGTCTTTTGTTCTACCTAAATAAAGTTTATTAACAAAAGGCCAGTTAATTACTTTCCAAAAATTCTCAACGTATTCGTCTCTTCGATTCCTGTATTTCAAGTAATATGCGTGCTCCCAAAGGTCTAAACCAAGTATAGGGTAACCGCCAAACTTTACTGTGTTCATCAACGGGTTGTCTTGATTGGATGTGGTCATAATCTTTAACTTATCGTTGTTAGTTACCACTAACCAAACCCATCCAGAGCCAAATTTAGATTTAGCTTTCTTTTCAAATTCTTTTTTAAAATCCTCGTATGTACCAAATTCTTCTTTAATTTTTCTAAGTATAGGACCATATACACGAGTATTTTTTGGTGTTAACATCTTCCAAAACAGTGCGTGGTTAAATGCACCGCCAGCATTATCTTTAATACTATTATTAAATCTACTTATACCTTTTACAATTTGTTCTAAGTCCAAATCAGGACCTTTTCTTTTTTCAATTGCCTTATTTAACTTGTCTACATACCCCTTGTAATGTTTATTGTAATGTACATACATTGTCTCTTTGTCGATGAATGTATCTAAGGCAGAATAGGAGTATGGTAATTTTTCAATACCAATTTTTTTCATTTCTAATAAAATTTCTTTGCGTGATTTTTCCGTTACAGATTCTTTAATCGTATTGTTATCTGCAACATTTTTGTTGATTTGTTCTTCGAGTTCTTTAACTCTTTGTTTTAGTTTTTTGAAACCCATCTAAAGTTTTATTAATAAATAATCTCTAGATGTAAAAAGGTTATTTTCTTCTTTGTGAAATCTCATTTAATATTTCTTCTAGAGTATCACCTTTACCTTCGTTGTCACCCATTACAGTTTCAAAAATATTCTTCTTCTTTGATAGGATATCATAGATAACACCTTCGATTGTGTTTTCAAATATTGGGTAGAATATAGATACGTTTGATTTTTGTCCATATCTATAGGCTCGGTCTTCTGCTTGTGCGTGGTCAGAAGGTACAAATGATAAGTCGTTCATAATGGCAGCTTCTGCAGCTGTTAAGGTGATACCAACACCCGCAGCTTTTAAGTTACCAACGAACACTTTTATTTTATCGTTCTCTTGGAATTGGTCAACCGAATGTTGACGGGCAGGTTTAGACATACTACCATCTAAAGTTACTGCTGCTTTCCCAAAATGTTCTTTTATCATATTCAGTGTGTTTGTAAAGTTTGTGAATATGATAACTTTTTTACCTTGTTCAATTATGTTTTCTGCAAGTTCACAAGTTTCTTTTACCTTATTTTCGGCAATTACTTGTCTAACTTTCATTAACTTTGAAAATTGAACGGTCAATGATGATGATTCATCTGATTGTTCATACCAGTCATAATATTCACCCATTAGTTGTTCATAATCACGAGATTTTAATCTCAAATAAACGGGTGTAATAATTTTGTCTGGTAAATCTAATATGTCTTCTTTTAATCTTCTAAGTACATGAGTTTTGGTACGGTCTCTTAGTTCTTCAAGATTGTCAGCCCCTTGAACGTTCCATACTTTTCGTTTACCAACAGTGAACTGATATCCATTACAATATCTTTTTACATATGCCATCCAATTGTAAGCGACGGGACTATCAACAAGATTAAGAAGGTTGTAGTAGTTCATCGGTCTTGATGTCATCGGAGTACCTGTTAGTAACCATACCCGACCAATTTTCTTACAAACATCATTAACAATCTTTGTTCTTTGTGCTTGTGCGTTTTGAATGTAGTGAGCTTCATCGACAACAACCAAATCAAAACCTTCATTTAAAATTTTTGATTCGTCAGGTAGTTTTGAATCGTGAAAGTTTTTAAGGATATCATAGTTGATAATCATATAGTCGGCACTTTCCCAATTTTTACCTTCGATGATTGAAATTGTTTTATCTGTGTAATTTTGTATTTCCCTCATCCAGTTAATCTTAAGTGATGCGGGACAAATAATTAAAACTTTTTCGGATTTTGATTCTAATGTACCTATAACGGTTGATGTTGTTTTACCCAAACCCATGTCATCTGCAAGGATGTATTTGTCATTAGCCACCAACTTTTCAATTGCTTCTTTTTGGTGTTCCAACGGAGGTCGATTAGAATACTTTGAATAATCTATTTCAACTTTATTTTCTTTCTTTCCTATAATTGCGGCTTTTGGTAACCAAAAATCATAAAATTCTTCGGATTCAAATAGTCGACCCCAAATATGAAATGCTTTATCTTTTTCAACTAAAAGTTTTTCAATATAAATCTTTTCAGGTTCTTTTGTTAATAGTTTGTCTTCCATCATTCTTTTTGAAAAATAAGAATCCAATGGAACCCATCTTCTTGCTAGTTTTGGAACAACATCTTTATAGTTGTTTATGTAGTCAGCTTGTGCTCTTGTAATCTTGAAATTTTTGGAATTTTCTTTCTTCTTTTTTATTGCAAGAATATAGTTATTAAAACCTTCGTATTCTTCAAGAACACGCATGGCTTTAATTTCAGGTATGTTAGAAATTGTATTGTTGTTTTCTTGCATCATAGAAATAAATTTAAATATAATCAAAAATCAAATATTTATCAATATATGGCACAGAGAAGAGTACCGATAACACGTTTGAATAAGTTTTTTGGGTCCGAGGACTTCAATCTCGAAATAGAAATGGGTCGAGAGTGGTTGAACGGAGACATGAACTTTACTCTTGTATTATATAGTGTTGACTCACAAAGAACAGTTAAGGATGATGTATATGGAGAGGTTAGTTCTGACGGTGTACAATTTTACCCACCTGTTGAGTTTAATGCTTTGGTAAGAATTGAAGCTCCAACAAATGATTTTATTAATGGAAGTAGATTATTACAAAACGAACCAGGTAATCTTATCTTTTCTGTTTATACAAAAGAATTACAAGAAAAAGATATTGATATTAAGTTAGGTGACTATATAGGTTATTGGATTAGAGAGAATGAAATCAAATATTATTCAGTTATAGATGCGGCAACCCCTGACTATGACAATAAACACACATACGGTGGATACAGAAGTTTCTATTATACTTATACTGCAACACCTGTGTCAGAAAACGAATTTAGAGGAATATAATGGCATTACCTAAACAAATAAAAAAATATTTACCACTTACTCCTGAAAAACAACTTTTAGAGAGAAGAGAACAACTTTTGGAATATATCCAAAAGGACGGAACTTATTTACCTAAGGGTATTTTACATGCCGATTTGGATAGGGGTATGTTGGATTTTGTTCGTGATGAATTGGAGTGTGTTGTTGACGGTAGTAAAGTTCATAACATTGATTTAATTATTACTCTTCAGAATTGGGCTCAGTTTACACAAACATGGAACATTGAGGATTTGAATGGTAACGTTCAGTTACCTTTTATTACAACGGTTAGACAACCTGAAGTTCCATATGGTTCAAATCCATCTTTACAATATACAATACCTAATAGAAAAGAGTTTCTATATGCTCAGGTTCCAACTTGGGACGGTACAAGAAAGGGTATGGACATTTATAAGATTCCACAACCTGTTCCTGTTGATATCACATATGATGTTAAAATTGTTTGTAATAGAATGAGAGAACTTAATCAGTTTAACAAAATTGTTTTACAAAAGTTTAGTTCACGCCAAGCGTATACCTTTATTAAAGGACATTACATTCCAATCATATTGAATAATGTTTCTGATAATTCAGTAACAGAGGTTAACAAGAGAAAGTTTTATGTTCAAAACTATAACTTCACTATGTTAGGATTTTTAATGGATGAAGAAGAATTTCAAATTTCACCTGCAATTACAAGAGCACTAACAATGTTTGAAGTGGAAACAAAAAGGGGTGCAAGAAAAGCAAAAGCAGAGCCATCAAGACCTGACAACTTTAATTTGAATATTGCTTTTTCAGAATCTCAAACTGAAAAGAGTGAGACATTTAGATATACCGTAGATTTATTGGTTGAAACAACCACTAATGTCACATCATATGATGTGTATATTAATGACTATTATGTTGGTGAGGATATAAGTACTATTCAAATAACTGACGGTGATTTAGTTAAGATTGTTATTACAAAATCAGATGGTTCAAAATCCGCATCAATTAACGGAGTTGCATACCTTAAGTAATTATTCACCGTATATATCTTTTTTCTTCTTGCATTTTTCCATAATAAGTTTTTCTAAAAACTTATACATTTTTAAACCATTATCATCACAATAGGTTTTTAGGACCTGGTGAACTTCTTTTGATATTTTTAGGTTTTTAATCTCACTCATAATTTGTAGGTAGAAAAAAGGCAGAAAAAATTCTTACTGATAATAAATATTACCCTTAAGTAAATGTTTTTTGATATTTTTCTAAATATTTATCATAAAAATAAATCTAAAAGAAATAACAAGTTAAATGGCAACATCAAACAAAGTATTCGTTTCTCCTGGTGTATATACCTCTGAAAGAGACCTAAGTTTCGTAGCTCAGAGCGTAGGTGTAACTACATTGGGTATTGTTGGAGAAACCCTTCAGGGTCCAGCATTCGAACCAATTTTCATCACAAACTTCGATGAATTTCAAACGTATTTCGGTCCTACATCACCGGAAAAATTTGTAAATACTCAGATTCCAAAATATGAGGCAGCTTACATCGCTAAAGCTTATTTACAACAGTCAAATCAATTATTCGTAACAAGAGTTTTGGGTCTTAATGGTTACGATGCGGGTCCATCGTGGTCCATAACAACAATAGCAAATGTTGACCAAACAACCGTTGGTGTAACAGGAAATACAGGACCTGAAATTTTATTATTCTCAGGTAATACAAATGGAACATTTAGTTTTACAGTTCCTTCAACACTAACAACTAATTTTGCATTACCATATACAACATTTAATGGAGGTACATCAAGTATTAGACAAGATTTTGTTACATACTTAACATCTGTATTAAATGCTCCACATAGTTCGGGTGGTACTGCATATTTTTGGGGTACTGTTAGTGATAGTTCATATACTGATATAACAAGTATTAATGGTGGTTATAGTGCTGACACTGAAACTTTTGGAGTTTCAGGTATTACTGAATCTACTGCGGATTATACAAGTCCTAATGATGACCCTTGGTATTATGCATTATTTAATAACTACGGAGGTAATCACTACTATGGTTTCTCTTTTGGTGGTATGGTTAAAACATTAAATAATGATGGTGGTGGAGCGTTTTCAGGTTCTGTTAATCTTTACTATTCAAAATATTCAGGTACATCGTACACAGATTATGATGATGTTGTAGTTGCAACTCTTCGTTCACGTGGTGTTACAACTGACACTTCAGGTGGTCCTGTTTATACTGTTACAGGTACAAGTGATGTACAATTAGTCACAACAGGAGCATATTCAGGTATTAGTACAAACCCTAAATTAACATTCCAAGTTTCGGGTGTTACAAGTAGTGGTGATGACTTTACATTTGATACATCATTCGATAGTTCAGCAACAAATTATATCAGTAAGGTATTTGGAAAGGGTAACTTCTCTAAACCAAGAACTGAAGTTCCTATCTTCTTAGAAGAAGTTTTCCAAACAACTTTGAATGATTCATATAATAATGGTTACATTAGAGGTATTAACTCGTCATTAATTGCTTTACCACAATCAAGAGGATTGGATACGACTTCAATTGGTTGGTATTTAAATAATTATCAAACACCTGAAACACCATATGTAGTTTCAGAACTTCGTGGTAATACAGTTTATAGATTATTTAAGTTTATCTTAATCTCTGACGGTAGTGCAGCAAACAGACAAGTTAAAGTTTCTATAGCTAACATGCAGTTTAGTAATGAAACATTTGACATTATTGTTCGTGATTTCTTTGATACGGATTCAAATCCTGTAGTATTGGAGAAGTTTACAAACTGTACAATGAACCCAACACAAAACTCATATGTAGCACAAAGAGTAGGTACTGCTAATGGTGAGTATGAATTAAAATCAAGATTTATAATGGTTGAAATGGATGAAGACCATCCTGATGACGCACTTCCTTGTGGATTTGAAGGTTATAACTTCAGAGAATATTCAGGAGCTAAAAATCCGTTCCCTGTTTATAAAACAAAATATAACAATCCTGGTGATATCATCTATAACCCACCATTTGGTACAACAACAGGTTCTGACAACGTAGTTAGAAGTGCTGGTGATAGAGTTAGAAAAACTTACTTAGGTTTCTCATCTACAGTTGGTATTGACCCTGATTTCTTTGAGTATAAAGGTAAACAAGTTCCAACATCTTCAGACGGTGAAGGTACAAATTGGCCAGTAATGACCAAAGGTTTCCACATGGACTCAGGAGCAACTGTTGTAACAATTTCAGGTGGATTTACATCTTCAGGTACATCAGCTTTTGATGTAGGTGATGCATCATTCCAATCTGACCCACAAAACAATACTAACCCATACTATTCATTAGCAGCTAGAAAGTTCACTTTATTAGCTCAAGGTGGTTTTGACGGATGGGATATCTACAGAGAATATCGTACAAACGGTGATTCATTCTCGTTAGGTAATACAGGTTTCTTGAAAGGTAACAGTTCAACTTCAATTACTTATCCAGGTTCTACAGGTTGGGGTTACTTTAAACCAATCACAGGTCCTGACCAACAACAATGGGCAAACACTGACTACTACGCATACTTGTGGGGTCAAACAACATTCTCTAATCCTGAGTCAGTAAACATTAACGTGTTCACAACACCAGGTATTGATTTTGTTAATAACGCTTCGTTAGTAAATGACGCAATTGATATTGTTGAGACAGACAGAGCAGATTCAATTTATGTATTGACTGCACCTGACTACGATATGTTCTCACCAAACACTGCGGATTTCGAAACTCAGTTTATCTATCCTGAAGAGTTGGTTGACTTGTTAAATGATTCAGGAATTGACTCTAACTACAGTGCAACTTACTATCCTTGGATTTTAACAAGAGATACTTCAAACAATACTCAAATCTACTTACCACCAACAGGTGAAGTAGTTAGAAACTTAGCATTGACTGATAACATTGCATTCCCTTGGTTCGCATCTGCGGGTTACACAAGAGGTATTGTAAATGCAGTTAAAGCACGTAAGAAGTTAACTCAAGATGATAGAGATACTCTTTACAAAGGTAGAATCAACCCAATCGCAACATTCTCAGATGTAGGAACAGTAATTTGGGGTAACAAAACCCTTCAAATTAAAGAATCTGCACTTGACAGAATCAACGTTAGAAGATTGTTACTACAAGCTCGTAAGTTGATTTCAGCAGTTGCGGTTAGATTGTTGTTCGAACAAAACGATGAGAAAGTAAGACAACAGTTCTTGGATTCAGTTAACCCAATCTTGGATTCAATCCGTAGAGATAGAGGTTTGATTGACTTCCGTGTAACAGTATCAAACACTCCTGAAGATTTAGATTCAAATACCCTAACAGGTAAGATTTATCTAAAACCAACAAGAGCTCTTGAATTCATCGATATCGAATTCTTGATTACTCCAACAGGAGCATCATTCGAAAATATCTAATAGATAATAAACACAACAAAAGGGGGGTTCGCAAGTTCCCCCCTTTATAGCCTAAAAATAGAAACAAATGGAATTTAATAAAAAAACATTAAGTGAAGCTTTAAACTTACAAAGTTCAGAAAAGAAAACATTTTCTGAAAAACCACAAAGTATTGTTGTTTCTGAAGAACAATTAGAAAGATTAATTTCAAAAGTATCTAAAGAGAAAAAATGAATTTAAAACGTATTATAAAGGAATTTGCTGAAGAAAAACAACTTCGTGAGGGGTTTGATGAAGCAGGTAATCCCGATATGAAGTATTATGCTTTTGACTGGGATGATAACATTGTTACAATGCCAACACAGATTATTCTTATTGATGATAAGGATGAAGAAGTGGGTATGAGTACTGAAGATTTTGCTGAATACAGAGAACAAATAGGAAAAGAACCTTTTGATTATAAAGGACACAACGTTGTAGGTTATGCATCTGACCCTTATAGGAATTTTGGGGTTAAGGGTGACAAAGCATTTATCGTGGATGCTATGATGGCAAAAACGGGTCCTTCATGGAATGATTTTGTTGAGGCAATAAACGGGGGGTCTATTTTTGCGATAATCACTGCGAGGGGTCACAACCCTAACACATTAAGAGAAGCGGTTTATAATATGATTGTAACCGACCACAATGGGATAAGTAAGTCATCATTATTGGACAACTTAAAAAAGTATCGTGAATATTTTGACGACACAAAAATGAGTGACAAAGAAATGATTGATTTTTATTTGGACTTAGCTAAATTCCATCCTGTAACTTACGGGGAGGGTAGTGCCGCCAATCCTGAGGAGGGTAAGATTGTTGCTTTAAGAAACTTTATACAATATGTTAAAGAGATGTCTGATACGGTTGGACAAAAAGCGTACCTTAAAAATGACATTAAAAACAACTTTGTACCAAATATAGGATTTTCTGATGATGATTCTAGAAATATTGAGAAAATTAAAGATTTCCTAGATGCAGAAGATAAAGATAAACTAGTTAAAACATATTTAACAAAAGGAGGAGAAAAACAAGAAGTTTAATTTATATCAGTAAATCTGGGCACATTATATGTGTAATTGATTTCTAAAATAAAGTAAATAGAAAAATTTTTCGAGTTCGTAATATTTATATGTAAATAAACAAAATAAGAAAAAAAACTAAAACCAAAATACTATGGCTGATTTATTAATGAAAATGCCCACACCGTATGAACCAAAAAGAAAGAATCGATTCATTCTTACTTTTCCTTCATCTTTGGGTATCAACTCTTGGTACGTAGAATCAACTTCACGTCCACAGGTGACAATTGGAGCAACAGAGATTCCATTTTTGAACACATCAACATTCGTTGCAGGAAGATTTAACTGGAACACAATTAACGTAACATTCCGTGACCCAATCGGACCATCAGCGGCTCAAGCTCTTATGGAGTGGGTTCGCTTACATGCCGAATCAGTAACAGGTCGTATGGGTTATGCTGCGGGATATAAAAAAGACCTTGATTTAGAGATGTTGGACCCAACAGGTGTTGCGGTTGAAAAATGGATTTTACAAGGAACATTCTTAACAGATGTTAACTTTGATTCATTAGGTTATAGTGATGAAGGATTGGCAACAATTACCGCTACTCTTCGTCCTGATAGATGTATTTTGGTTTACTAATTTAATATTTACGAAAAAAAGTATTTTGTTATATTTAACCATAGGGGAAACCCTATGGTTTTTTTATTTAAAGAAATATGGATACATCTACACAATATGGACAAATGGACATGAACTTACCACACGATGTGGTAAACTTACCTTCGGGTGGTAAATTTTATAAAAACAAAAAAAGTTCACTTAAGGTTGGATATTTGACGGCAAATGACGAAAACATTCTTATGTCACCTAATATTATCCAATCAGAGGGTGTTATTAGAACTTTATTAAAACAAAAAATTTATGAACCAAATTTTAATGTAGATGAATTATTGGACGGAGATGTTCAAGCTATTTTAATGTTTTTAAGAAACACCGCATTTGGTACGTCATATAATATTAAAGCAATTGACCCAGTTACTAATAAAGAATTTGAAACAAAAATTGAGTTAGATGAAATCAATTTTTTAAAACCAGAAATTGAACCAAATGAAAGGGGACTTTTTCAATTTACATTACCGTCAAGTGGTAAAGTAGTGGAGTGTAAGTTATTGAATATTGGTGAACAAGAGGAAATTACAAAATTAACCTCACAATACCCTAAGGGTATGATTGCACCTATTACAACAAAGACATTAGAAAAACAAATTGTTACCTTAAATGGTGACGATAATAAACAAAATATATCAGTGTTTATTTCACAAATGCCAATTGCGGATTCCAAATATATTAGAAAAGAACTTTCAAAATGTGAACCAAGATTAGATTTGAATAAACAAATTACCGCCCCGTCAGGAGAAAAAGTGAATGTTGTTGTCACTTTCGGGGCGGAGTTTTTTCGACCTTTCTTCTGATTATAAAAAATTACAACTAGACGAAATTTATTATTTGTGTAAGCATGCGAATTTTTCTTATTCGGATATATTAATTATGCCCGTATTTGAGAGAAAATATTTTATCAATAAGATTGTTGAAGATTTTGAAGCCAAACAAGAGATGTACGAAAAAAACAAAAAATAATCTATTTATACATAAAGAATAGATATGTTTTTCCAAAACGAAGAAGCTGCTAGTTCACAAGGATTATTTGGTCAAGGAGGTGCAGATACCCAAGGTAGGTTTATTACAGACGCTTCTGTGGCATTTAAAAATGCGTTTAATTTTGAAAAAGTACAAGAATCCTTTTTATCTATTGAAAATAGTGCTAAAGAAATGTCAAGAACGGTCTTTGGTACCACAGGAAAATATGCATCCTCTATTCAAAAAACTTTATTAGAATCTTACAAATCTACACTTGATATTGGTGGAACATTAAAAGACCAAGCGGATACATATAAGGCAATCTCATCAGCATTACAAAGACAAGTTTATTTACAAGATGAACAATTGGCTGCTGCTGTTAGATTACAAAAAACAACAGGTATTTCTGCTGAAGAGTTAGGGACATTAGTCGTTGGATATCAAGATTTAGGTCAAAGTACAGGTAAAGCTTTAGAAAGTGTTGATGGTTTAGCTGCAAGTGCAAGAGGTTATGGTCTTAATGTTAATACTTTTCTTAAAAAGGTTGGTGAAAATATTAAGTTAGTCAATTCTTATGGATTTAAGGATGGTGTTGAAGGGTTGGGTAGAATGGTTGCCAGAGCTCAAGCTCTTCGTATGGATTTCACCAAAGTTGTATCATTGGCTGCGGATTTACTTAATCCTGAGAAAGCGATAGAGTTAGCTGCGAGTTTTCAAACATTAGGTGGTGAAATTGGTGCATTAGGTGACCCATTCAAATTGATGTACATGGCTGAGAATGACATGGAAGGTCTTCAAAATGCTATTGTTGATACTGCTAAATCTGCGGTAATGTTCAACAAAGAAACCGGTGAATTTAAAATTACGGGTGTGGAAATGAGAAGGTTACGTGAACAAGCTCAAGCTTTAAATATGAGTTATGAAGACCTTGCAAATACTGCGGTTAAAGCTGCTAAAGAACAAGAGGTGATGTCACGTCTTGAGTTTACCGGATTAAATGAAAAACAAAAACAATTGGTTGCCAATTTAGCTGAGATAAATAAAAACGGTGAGGTTGAATTAACATTCCCTGGATTAGATGGAGCTACAAAAACAATTACCGATTTTACAAATATATCTGCCGAAGACCAAAAAGCCATTGAACAATTCCAAAAAGATAATGCAAAAAGTGCAGAACAAATACAAACTGAACAATTAAGTTTGGCACGACAAAGAACTATTGCGTTAGAGAAAATATCAACAAGAGGGTTAATTTCATCAGGTATAGTAGACCCAACACAAAAACTAAATAAAGATTTAACTGAACTAACAAAAGCTACCGTTGAAGGAACAACTAAAGGATTTGTTGATAATATGTCAAGTTTCTTTAGTGAAGGTAACTTTAATAAAGTTTTTGGTTCATTTATTTCCGGTAGTGACCAATTTATTACAGATGCTGCTAATTTAGTTGGTACAACAACACAAATGTTACAGGATATTGCAGTTCAAATACCCAATAATATGAACACATTAATGTCAAGTACAAACCAATTTAATAGTGCTGTGGGAAGTATGACTAACACCGTAAATGCTATTAATACTTCATTAGAAACTTTTTTTAGAGATTTTGGTGGTAGAGGTGGAGGTAACGGTGGTGGAGAAAATCCCGATATGGGTGATGATATTGTATCTACTGGTGGATATGGTAATCGTACCTTAAAGATGCCTAAAGGTAGTATCCAACTTAATGACTTAGATACTATAGTTGCAGGAACTAATTTATTTGATAATAATAGTAGTAGTAGTACTTCAAAATCTGAACAAAATATAAGTTTTAGTAAACCTTTAGAAATAAGAATAGATATTTCAGGTGTTAATAATAGAGAATTTGAAACAATGATGAAGAGTCCTGAATTTACTGCTGCTGTTAGAAAACAAATTATGGCGGGTATAGGTGCACCTTTAGGTAATACAACTGCAGGATATCTTGCTTAAAAAAATAATCAAGCATCTATTTATGTAAAAAGATTAATTAGATGCCAAGTCCATTATCATTTAATTCAACTGAAGGATTCAGAAAAAAACTACTTGTAAGGAATTTACAACCTTACTCGTATCCTGGTGTTTTCTCACCAAATTCACAACCAGCATTGGGTGATTTATATATTGACGATTTGGCGGTATATGATACACCGTCATTAGTTGACATTGGTGATGACCAAGAAAAGTTATTATATGTAAAAAATGCGTATGGTCCTGAAAATGGATTCAACGGTTACGGTGATGTTGTCGATATTAATGTAGACCAAGGTACTCAATCTAATTTAGGTGAATATGATTATTATGCATCTGAACCTCCAAAGACAACTACAGAATCAATAAAAGATTCTTTTATTAAAAATACCTTTGGACCACAAGCTGGATGGGGAGCGCCTATTGAAGTTGAAGACAATCAAAAATCCCCTGTAATATCTCTTAATTTAGTTGCTGGTAGTCCAATAACGTATGTTTTAGACCCAAACCCTGTAAGAGACACTTATTATAAATTTATTGCGTCAACTTATTCTCCGTATCAATTATTAATATCTGATGACCCACAAGGTTCTGATGGTAGATTGACTGAGGATTCTGATTTGATGCAGATTGGTGCTAAATTACTACAAAGAGATTGGGTTACAAGAACTGAAGGTAATGCTTATCAATACACGGTTGGTCGTGCAAACATCTTAGATGCGGTTAATGACCCATTTAGGGCTTTGGGTATAGCTGCCGGTAGAGTACCTATTATTGAACCTAATTGGAGTATATCAGTACCTGATTCTGTCATTGGTAAAGGTTTAGATTTTGTATCAAGAATTGCGGGTATCACTCCGCCATATTCATGGATACCTGGTGATTATTTTTCATTACCACAAAGAAGAGGATTTTTAGAACAAATCCAAAGAACAAGTGTGGTAAACCTAGCAGTTAATAGTGTTGGACAAGCGGCAGGTGCTTTAGGATTAGGTGGTGTTAAAAAAGCGGTTGAAAAATTAAATTTACCAAACAATAGAACATCTTCGGATATATTCTTAGCAAATACAGGACAAGGACAATCATCACAGTTATTTAACAATTTAAAATTTAATGATTATCGTCCTGATTATCGACTTAACTTTATAAATGATTTAAATATTGGTGCACCTCCAGGTAACTACTACATTGGTAAGAGAACATCTGAACCTACTGACCTTGTTTTCCCTGCAGATGCGATGCCATTAGACCGATTTGGTTATGCAACCCAATCACCTGTTTACGGTTATGGAGAATTAGGTAAGGAGTATGAAGGTTCACAAAATGACTTTCAATTTGGATTAAATACAAAATCAACCTATGACACAGGTGGTATTACAGGTGGATTTGTTTGGTCAAGTGATAAGAGTGTTGGTGGTTATGGAAAGAGACCTGGTCCAACAAATGACAACCCCTCACAACCAACAGATAGTTCATGGACAGCAACTAAGAGTACGTTTGAATCTAAAACAAGTAATAATTCAATATATCAATATAAGGATGGGTCTATATTAGATACCACACAAAAGTTAATTGATGCCGCAGATAAAAGTGACAAGAGGCTTGAACACGCAGGAAATGCGATTAACCAAGTAAGTAAAAAATTCTCTGATGGTTATAAGATATTAAGTAAAGGTTCGAGAGTGGTTAGGTATTCAAGTGAAAATAACTATTCTGAAGGTTATGAATATTGTCGTGTATTCACAAAAGATACTCCATTCTTTAATTTGGGTGACTTACAAAAAACAAGAGGAAATATAAGACAGTTTACATATTCTGTTTTAGACAAAACATATAATTTGAATATAGCACCTATGAAAGGTGAGGACTCAACAAACATGTTGGGTAATGACTTTTCTAATAATGGTCCTAAAAAATATATGTTCTCTTTGGAAAATTTAGCTTGGAGAACATCCAATAGAAAAGGAGTTACGTATGATGATTTGGCTAACTGTGAAAAGGGACCAAATGGGGGTCGTATCATGTGGTTCCCCCCATATGATTTAAGGGTGGATGAAAGTATAAGTACAAGATGGACCCCCAATGAATTTTTAGGTCGACCTGAACCTGTATATACCTATAATAACACAACAAGAACAGGTAACTTATCGTGGAAGATTGTTGTTGACCATCCGTCAATCATGAACTTAATTATTGATAAGGAATTAAAAGGACAGAATGGTGAACAGGTTAATGCTATTGTTGATTCATTTATTGCGGGTTGTTTAAATTATGACATTTATGAATTGGTAACAAAATACCCTCAGTTTTCATTAACAGATATATACGAGATAGTTAATAACATAACTTCAGTTGAAGATTATAAAATAGAAACTAAAGACGTTGCACCTGAACAACAAACAGAAAAACCTAATGAAAATAATAAGAAATTAGATGACTTCTTAGAAAAACAGTTGGTATTTTATTTTGATAATGATGTGCCCGGACCCAAAGGAACAAGGCCAAATTGGAATACAACAACAACGGTTTCATACGACACAACATATAATACCTATATTGGTGATAAAACAACATATATTAATGACACACCTGAATCAGGAAAAACTGCTGTAACTGAATTTTTTACAACAATTGAAAATTCTTATAATCTAAATAAAGAATTTGTTGCTCAATTAACTAAAAGTTTAAAACAAGGTAATTCAGTGAGTTTAACCTTATTAGGTAGTGCATCACCAAATAATAGTGATAGTTACAACAAAGCATTATCTTCAAGAAGAATAGAATCAGTAATTAATTGGTTAAAAGAAATCCCTATTGAGGGTGGTGGTAAAATAGATGATTATATTTCTGAAAAGAAATTAACATTTAAAAAAGACAGTCAAGGGGAAACTGGTACCGTATCAGACATTAATGGTAATACTGTTGATTGTACTAAAGTTGCTGATGAAGGTCCTGATGCTAAATATTCTATGGGTGCTATGGCATGTAGAAGAACTAGATTGGTTATAAATTCAGAAATAGTACCACCAACTAATACTAAAACTCAAGAACCGGCTGAACCAACAACAGATAGTCAAGGTGTAACCCAAGAAACGTCAAATATTAAAAACAGTACAACTGTAGAAACACAGGAGTCAAAAGTTAGACAGGATATTGCAAAAAGAGTTCTTAGAAGAACTTTGAGTGAGTGTAACTATTTCCAAATGTTACAAGATGATAGTCCTGCGGTTTATGAAAGTATTAAAGAAAAGTTTAAATACTTCCAACCATCTTTCCACTCTATAACACCTGAAGGGTTAAACTCACGATTAACGTTCTTACAACAATGTATGAGACCGGGTGACACAATCCCAACTATTCAAAAAGATTCGACAGGTAGAATAACTAAAGTATATAACGATGCGTTTAATACTGCATTTGGTGCACCTCCTGTTTGTATATTAAGAATTGGTGATTTTTATCACACCAAGATTGTTATCAATACTTTATCAATTAGATATGAACCATTATTGTTTGATTTAAATCCTGAAGGTATTGGTGTACAACCAATGATTGCCGACATTAGTATGACATTTAACTTTATTGGTGGAGAAGGTTTAAAAGAACCTGTTGCTAAGTTACAAAACGCTTTGACATTTAACTATTATGCAAACACAGAAATGTATGATGATAGAGCTGATATCACCGATGATTCTGCATCACAATTTGATGCTCAAGTATTAGAAGGAATACAGTTATTAAACGGTAATACTGACCCAAGACAAACGGTAGAAAACCAAAGATTGGGTGGAGTTACTATCGGTAATATCCAAACACAACAAACGACAGTAGAAACTGGTGCCATTTCAGGTACCTCTGATTATAGACAAATAATGAGAGATATAACCGCACATAATAAATCATATGCTGGAACTGTTTTATCTTCACTTGAAGAAATTAACAATAGTTATTTATATGGTGGATTAAAATTGTTTGTTAAAGATAGAAATTACACTTCAGGAGTGGTTAACGGAAACGATACTCAGTTATTTGGGAAAAGTACGTATATAGAAGAAAAAATTGACACAACATATAATTTCTGTACAAGTAGTGTAGACAATGGAACTAGTCCATTTATTGAGTATGGTAATTTTGGTTTATTTAAAAACTCATTAATTGATAGTTATAAAAAATCTATCAAAAAAGTTATGGGTGAAATTAAGAATGATTTAATTCTTAATATGGAGACAACTACACAAAGAATAGCTTCTGATGAAACCACATTAATATTTGACATTGATAAGATAAATTATGTTACGACTCAATCTACAGGGGCTAACTCAGGTAGTGACGGATACCAAACTTCACAAGGTAGTACTGTAGTATTTTCAATAACGGGAACCACAGAAACTGACCCATCTTCAAACCCAACACCAACGGATACATTAGATGAATTGACAAATGATTTTGAAATTATTGGTACAGATATGAATGAGTTGAATTCAAAATTAATCTCATACTATTTGTTAACTACAAAAAGTAATGAGTGGAACCAAAACTTCACATATAGTGTTTACCCTGACGATACAACTCTTAAAAGTAAGGGTGCCTTTAGAAGAACATCTAAAGAAAAGAGAATAAACACACCTGCCGAGGTTAGTTTGTTTACGTTCATGGGTAAAGAAATAAAGGATAATAAATCTACAATTGCCGATAGAATTATTTCAAATATGAAATTTGATAAAGACAACCAAAAAAGAAGATTTACTGAAGAATTGAATGAGGTTTTAGACGAATTAAAAATTTATTATGATTCTGCATATTCTGAATCTCTTAAGAACTTTAAGAAATTTAAAGACGAATATTATAATAAGAAATACTCACAGTATTTACCTTATAACCAAGACAAAACAAGAAACTTTACTTTCTCAAAGATTACAGACAATACTTTGTCAAATAGTTTATTAACATTATATAATACACAAAACACAGGGTCTGATGATTCTTTTAATGGTAAAAAACAATTAAAATAATGCAGTACTATAACAGATATAAAGAGTTTTTAATTAATGGACAACAAACCGTTGTTCCTTTTGTTAGAATACCTGCTAAGCCGACTGATAAGAAATACATCTATAAAGTCGGAAGAAGTAGATTAGACAAAATATCTCAGGAAATATATTCAACACCATATTTTGGTTGGTTGATTATGGTGGCTAACCCAAATTTTGGTGGTTTGGAAACAAATATTCCTGATTCTACAACATTGATTATTCCATTTCCATTAATAACTTCTTTACAGGACTATAAATCAGCATTGGATAATCATTTCTTCTACTATGGCAGGTAACAATAGACAAACAAAAAACATTTACGTTGAAAATGATTATGAAAACATTATTTTGGTTGACCCAAACAAAATAACGTTGCCTAATGGTGAAGTTGAAGAAAGATTGGTTGACCATGAGGATTTAATTTTTTATGCCAATTTAGAAGCTAAAGTATTACCAAGAACAAAATTAGCGGTTGGTTCAGATTTAGATGATTCCGTAATTAATACATCCGTTGCAACATTAGGAGAACCAGGATTACAAGAAATAAATTTTTTGAGTCCAAGAGGTAAATTAGCGATGGATACGAGTTGGTCAGACCAACAAACAGGTAAAGGTTCAAGAGAAGGTAAGGGTATTAATCAAATACAAGAATATATAGTAGGACAAGAACCAAATAGAAAGGTAGTAAGAAAAACAATTAATGTTGAAGATACCCAAGGTCTTGGTATTACAAGTATTAAAATTGACAATAATCCCGCTTACATACCACAAGTTGTAATTGAAATGGTTGACGTTCAAGGAAGAACTCTTTTTGAACAAGGAGACCAATCTCCATATTCGGCGTTTTTTCAACTACCATATCCAATTTTTTATTTAACAGTTAAAGGTTATTATGGTAAGGCAGTTAAATATGAGTTGATGTTAAAAAAATTCAACGCAAGATTTGACCCTTCAGATGGTAACTATAAAATTACTACAGAATTTATTGGTAGAACATCGGCAATACTTGAGGATATTAATATTCAACATTTATTTACTGGGCCTAGAATGTATAGTAAACAAATTACAAGAAACGAAGATAGTACAGCGTCTTCAGCACAACAACAACAAGCCCAATCAGGGAACGTACCATCTACAACCCCTGTTACGATACAGAATACAACTAAAGGTCGACAGATGTTAGGTGAAGTGTATAGTCAATATAAAGCTAAAGGACTATTAGACCAAAACTTTGAAGAGTTAACATTAAGTGAATTTGTTTATAGAATTGAATCTTTAGAACGTTATATTAATGAACAGTTTGGACCACAGAATCTTGAAGTATTAAATGATATTAGTGAATATAGAAAACAATTAGGTAAATTTAGAAGAGAAATATTTTCAAGTGTTAGTGGTGCGTTTTACAATGATTATGTTGATGGTTCTTTTCCAATAGTTGAATCTAAAGATAGAGGTAATGGTTATGTTTATTATCCGTTAAAAAAAGACATACGTGAAGATTCACAAAAAACTCAGCAAGCAAATACAAAACTAAATGAAATTATTAAAAGATATGAGGAAATATTAACTCAAAATAATACATTTGGTAATAACGGAAGTTATACTTTAGAAAATCCTGATACAGGTAAAATAGAAACAGTTAACAGTCAAATTAATTTTACTGTTAATACAAATGTAATTAAAAAAAATGGTGTTGACTCTAACAAAATAGATTTTGAAAAAACTTTTATTTTAAGAAAAAATAGACAACCATCAGAACAAGAATTAACAACATTCAGGGCTGAATTATTAACTGAGTTAAATCTACAAGTACAAGTTTTAGTAAATGGTAATTTGGTTAGTGAAAAACAACCTTATTATGTTTTTGGTGATACTTTTGATGATGCAAACTTCCCACAGAATACCTTTTTGGATTTATTGGATAGAATGGAAAGACAGTTCAATAGAGAAGAGCAGAATATTGAGGTGGCGCTTTCAAAATCATTGGCTAGAAAAATTACAAGACCGGCTTCTGAAGGTGGATTAGGGTTTAACCCAACAATTAGAAATACCATAGGTGTAATCTGTGCAAATGCTGATGCATTTCTAAGATTAATGGATGACACTCACACAAGAGCGTACTCACAAAAAGATAACCCAATTAGATTAACTTCGATAATTGACCCCGACAAAAATTTTGGAACTGATACAAAAGACGCAGTTCAAAAAGTAACAGTTGATGGAAAATTAACTGAAGATAATATTGTATATCCATGGCCACAATATTTTGAAACAGAATTAGATAGTAATGGTAACTCAAACTATGTGATAAAATATCCTGGTGACCCATCTTCATTGGCAAAAACTAAAGGTTATTTGTATAGTGTTTGGCCTGAGATACAATTTGTTGAAGAATATTTAAAAGGTTCAGTACAAAAAGATATTCAGCAAAGCCCAACAGGTCTTGCAAATCCGGGTGTTGAAATTGAATATATTGGTAACAGTGCGATTGAATTCCCAAATACAGACATACCATATACAGACCTAACAGAAACTAATTTCTTGTATGAGATTTTAGAAAGGTCAATGTTAGCTTCTGACTACACTAAACTGTTTAGACCCTCAAGTAATGGTAATGAAGTTTATGCCTTATTGGGTGAATTTGAATATCACAATATATCAGAAGCGGTAAAGAAAAGTTTGTCACTTACTATTAAGTTAAAAAACTTTGCGTTTTCTTATGCAACATTTATTGAAGAATTAAGAAGCCAATCACTAAATGGTGAGGGTGAATTATGGACAGAACACAGAAAAGGAAATTTTGTTACACCATACATTGAAACTTTGGTAAACAACCCAACACAAATATACGATATAACAGTTTTTAATACAACACCTGAAGTAACAAATGGTTCAACTTCTTCAGAAAACATTAAAGAATATTTAAAAAATACATCTTCAAATGATTTTACATATTATGATGTTTATCCATTCACAAACTTAGAATGGGAGAAGTTAAACTTGGCAAATGGAAAAACTGTAAACAGTACAACAGAATCTAACGTAACAATTAATACGTTAGTGTTTAATGATGAAAAGAAAGTAATTTCTTCATTTGGACTTCAGGACAATACCTATGATAAAACAGTATTAACTTCAACATATTGGAGAGGAAATACGGGTGAGGGGTCAACTCAAAACATTTTAAATTTTGATAATTTTGCACAAGGTGGTTCTACAACTGTTGGTCTTAATCAGATAACTAGAGAGGGTGCTAAGAAATTCTATGAGGATAAAAACTTTGAAAATCTTTGGATTACTGAATCTTTTCTAAACTATGGTAATGAATATGGCACTTCTGGTTTAACAAACACTCAAACTACTTCATTATTAAACACACCTTATTTTGTTAATGCGATAAGTAAAGCTGCCGATGATTTAAGAAATAGTACAAATCAAACTAACGTTAGTTTTAAATCTTTAGGTTATCTGTTGGTAAACTCATTACCATTAGCAACATTAAAAGAAAAATTTAAGAGTTTTAATGATGACGATGTTGAAACAGAGTTGGACTATATATGGTCAGTATTAAATAAATTTTCTGCGGTGCACAAATTACCATATGCGTGGATATTAAAATATGGTTCAATATGGCATAGATACAAAAACTATATTGAAAATAATGAAGATATCTTAGATGACGTTTGGACTGATTATAATTACTTACAAGGTTATGACCCTGTAAACAGTGCTACGACAACTACGTATAATTATGCTAACTATACGGGTGGTACATCACAGTTCAATATGGAATCTAATATTCAGGTTCTACCGTCAACATTCTCTTTTATGAATGTTGGTTTTTATCCTAAAATGGTAAATGACACTTATTATTTCTTTACTGCAAAGGATTTATTGACAGGTATTACGCAAAATGACTTAACTTCTGCATATAACAAAAAGTTTTATGTTGGTGAGATGAAGACAGCCAATACGAATTTTAATTTTGGGTTTGACCCTAATAACCCAACAAGAGGATTAGCTTTGAATAACTACTTCCAATATATAGAATTGGATGGAAATACAGATAGAGAAAATACTGCAATTAATGATAAGGATTATTTAGTTTTCCCATCTTGTGGATTTTTACCATTTAACCAATCAAAGTTTGAATGTACCAATAACGATGGTAAATTAATACTTGAGATGACAGGTAATACTTCTATTTATAATGGTTCGGTTAGAAGTTTATGGTTATCGCCAAATTACGGTTATTATAATAATAATTTAATACAAAAACCTTCACCAACTCAATATTTGAAACAAATTTATACAGGTGATAGTAAACAAAGTGCGTTTACCTTAGAGTCAGATTTTCAATATTCAAGTGTTGAAGAATTATTTTCAATTTTTGACAAGAACACTTTAGATAAGTTTGAAACAGAATTTTTAAATTTCTGTAAACCTTTAAATGATGGTGTTAATTTGTTAGATGGTGAAGCCAATAATTCAAATGAATTTTTAGTACAAAATGCGTTAAATAGAAGATTTAGAAACATACAATTAGTGTTGTCAGAAATTATGGGATTCTCAGGAGAGTTCCAAAAAACAAACAGTTCCGACAATGATAGTTACAAGTTGGGTGTGTTACAAATGAATAATACTGTTTCTTATTTAACCGACTTTTTAAATTACAAGGTAATATTAAAACTAGGTAATACAGGAAAATATAATGAAAGAATATTTGGTTCATTTGTTAAACCCGCTCTTGTTACAGAACCAATATCTTTTGGTAATTATATTAGTGGTACTCTTCCTGGTGATGGTACTTTAACACCTTTGGTAATTAGTCAACAGGCATTTCCTGATGAGTGGAGCGCTCTTCAAACCTATGTTGGATTCTCAACAATTTCAGGTATAACATATACTAATAACGGTTCATACATTACAGATTTCTTTATTGACAATAATATTGATTTTACTGTTGATAATATTAGAGACCTTTCTCAGATAATAAAAATGTATGTTAATGAAAAATTAAATGGGGGAAATAGTAGTAGTTTTCAAACGAACATAAAAAAATTAGTAGCCGACCAATCATCATTCAGAGAAAGAATATTAAACAACACATTTACACAGTTAAGAAACAAATTACCTAATTATAGTGAGTCAGAAACTAACAATAACTTAAGTGCTGTCGATGGGGAACAACCTAAACTTGAAGTTTATACCACATTAAAAAATCTTAATGACAAGTGGATTGCTGGTGGTAATTTTAAAACAAGAACATTATTTGAAGATTTCTTGTTTTTAGATAGGGCGAACAGAGATATTGGTGATGATTTTACAATTGATGTTACCTCACTAAAGTCATATTTAAAAGGTAAAGTTTCAAGTTTTTCATTGATGAGTTTAATAGGTTATATATTGTCAGAGAATAATTTTATATTCATGGCATTACCGTCTTATATTAATTTTTATGGTATACAAGAAGCTTCGAAAAATGGTGTACCAACTGTAAATCCTGATATTGCCAATTCGGCTTTTGGAACTTTCTTGGAGGTAGATTACCAAGATTCAAGACCTAAGTTTTTATGTTTATATGTTGGTAAACCTTCAGAACATTTGGATATGAAGGAAAATAAAACATCAAGATTTAAAACCGACACTTTTGATTTAAGAAGAAGTAGTAATAATCCATTATTGGAAAACCAATCAAACAAAATAGATTGGAGTAAATCTAATAAAGTAGTTGGATTTAATTTAGATTTTGGTATTAGAAATCAAAACATATTTAAATCAATTAGTTTAGACCAAAATCAATATAAAAATACTTCAGAAACTTTCCAAGTATTAAGTGACATGGCTAACCAAGCTTCAGGAGATAAAGTAGCACAACAAACGGCATCCTTATATAACGTATATAGAACTAGAAGTTATACTTGTGCAGTATCATCAATGGGTAATATGATGATACAACCAACCATGTATTTTAATCTTAGACATGTACCTATGTTTTATGGACCTTATTTTATAACTAGAGTAAGTCATAATATTAGTAACAATGGTTTTGAAACGACATTTGAAGGAATTAGACAACCTATTTTTTCATTCCCATCGATTGATAAATTAGTTATGAGTGTTAATAAGAACTTGTTAAAAAAATATGAACAAGTATATAGAAAGAAGAGAAGTCAAGAAGCTCAAGAAAACTTAACAAATCAAACAAATAATAGTGTTACAAGTGGTACTGAAAATCCGGGTTCAGGTGAAAGTTGTACTAATGGTACAACATATCCATCACTTGCGTTTGTTGATTTCCAAAATAGTAGAATTGCGGTAAATGATGTTAGAAATTATTTAAATAGTTTAACTAATATAGATTTAAATTTAAGAATCTTCGCCTATGGTGTGGTTTCATATAGAAGAGGCGGTGTTGGTACATTTGATTGTCCTAATAATAATATGTATGGAGTTGGTGCTAATAGTGAAACCAATGGTGCTCCAACATATCAAAACTTAACGGGACTTACTAATGGACAAGTTTGTGTGGATGTTAATGGTAACACTTTACCTATATTTAGTTTTGAAAGTATGAATAAAAGTGTTGATTTTTATTTAGAGTTCTACAAGAATTTTAATGTTATTATTGAAAAACTTAAAACTCTAAGTATTAATTACAATACTGATGATGAAAAATTAGCAAGTGCTTTAACCTATCTTTATTTATCAACATGGGTGGATAATTACGGATACGGTTCAAATGGAAATAATATTAAACAACAAACAGATACTAAAATAACAAACGAAACATTTTCTCAAGACCAATTTAATAAAATATTCAATAAAATGTTCAATGCAACACAGAATATCTTACCATAATTAGAAAAAGTTAAGTTTTGATATATTTATTAATAAAAAAGTTATGGATATTAAAAATCTTTTAGATAACTACTTAATGAAAGACACTCGTATTACTGAACGTGAATCAGGTAATGGCTACAAAGAAGTTTGTGATTTAGATACGGGTGATTGTTACACTGTCAGAATGAGAGACGGTCTCATTGAAAGAGTAGATAACACTATGAACATGAACAGAACTCTCAGAGTTGAAACGCCTAATGGAGTAAAAACTCTATTGAATGGTTAAAAAATTATTATTATGAGTGTAGATAAAAAAATTTTAAAAGAGATTCAGAAATATAATTCGATAAATCAATATATCTCTGAACAATTTGATGCTGAGGCGCCCGCTGCAGACGCTGCGACACCACCTACGGATGCTGCACCTACAGACACAGCGCCTACAGCAGACACTGGTGTTGATACTATACCAGAACCTGTAGATGTTGAGAATGACCCAGATGTTGAGGTTGTTGATGATACCGAAGGTGACGTATCAACTGACGTTACTAGTTCTGAACCAACAGAAGAAGGTGGTACTGAAGAATTAGATGTTACTGAATTAGTTACTGCTCAGAAAGATATACAATCTAAACAAGATGAATTTATGAGTACTATGTTTTCTAAGTTAGATGATTTGGAACAGAAACTTTCACAGATGGATTCAATCTTCACTAAAATTAATGATATTGAAAACAAAATTGAGAAGTATAGAGAAAAAACTCCTGAAGAAAAATTGTCTTTGAGAAGTTTAGATAGTTACCCATACAATCAAAAATTAACTGATTTCTTTGTTGATAAACAAGAAGAGTTTGAAAAAACAGGAAAAAATGAGTATATTTTAACTACAGACGAAGTTGAAAATTTTTCACCTAATGAAATTAAAAATACATTTAATAAGTTTGAACAGGACCAAGATAAGTTCTAATCACTTAAAAGAATATTTTTTTAAAAAAGACCACTTCGGTGGTCTTTTTTCATTTCTATAGTTTGACTTATTCAGACGAATGATTATTATTAAGTACACGATAAAAGAGATAAACAATTAATTTAAAAAAAAACAAAAAATGAGTAATTCAAGTTTAGATGCAGTTCTCGCTCAGTACGAGAAGAACACCACACCAATGGGTGGAGGTTCAGGAATGTCGCAAGACGAAAGAATGAAGAAGTATTTTACTACTATTCTTCAAAAAAATGAAAAAACAGGTCAGAGAAGAGTTCGTATTCTTCCAACATCTGATGGTTCATCACCATTCAAAGAAGTTTGGTATCATGAGCTTCAGGTAAATGGTCAGTGGATGAAATTGTATGACCCCGCGAAAAATGATGGTGAGCGTTCACCTTTGAATGAAGTTTACGAAGAGTTGGTATCAACAGGTAAAGCTTCTGATAAAGAATTGGCTCGTCAGTACCGTTCACGTAAGTTTTACATTGTTAAGGTTGTAGACCGTGATGCTGAAGATGATGGTGTTAAGTTTTGGAGATTTAAAGACAACTACAAACAAGAAGGTATCTTGGATAAGATTATTCCAATTTGGAGACAAAAGGGTGATATCACAGACGCACAAAAAGGTCGTGACCTTATCATTGAGTTGACTAAAGCTAAAACACCTGCGGGTAAGGAGTACACAATTACTCAAACCATTATGTATGATGACCCATCACCACTTCATGAAGATGCGTCTTTAATGAAAGAGTGGATGGAAGATGAATTGACATGGGCAGATGTTTATTCTAAAAAACCTGTAGAATATTTGGAAGCAGTTGCAAGAGGAGAAACTCCTGTTTGGGATAGTGAAGCTAAAAAGTATGTATATGGTGATGATGTTGAAATGACTATAGGTGGTTCTTCAACTTCAAAAACTGTTGACCCACAAGCGGATATGGAAGTGGATGAGGACCTTCCATTCTAAAAAAAACTAAATTGATGGTGCAGGCAATGTCTGCACCATCTTTATATATTAAAAAATATGGCAATTAAGAAAAAAGATTTCGGTAGTATTAAAAAGAAGTTTTCAACTTCAGCCAAATTTAAACCACAAAGGTTTTTTGATTTGGGTCAAGATTTTCTGGACGCTGTTGGTGTTCCAGGTCCTGCAATTGGACATCTAAATATGTTTTTAGGTCACTCCGACACAGGTAAAACTACTGCCTTGGTTAAAACTGCCGTTGATGCTCAGAAGAAAGGTATCCTTCCTGTTTTTATTATTACAGAACAAAAATGGTCTTTTGAACACGCAAAACTTATGGGTTTTGATTGTGAAGAAGTGGTGGACCAAGAAACGGGTGAATTGGATTGGGATGGATTTTTCTTGTTTAATAATAATTTTGAATATATCGAACAAATTACCGATTATATTAATGAATTGTTAGATGCTCAAGAAAAAGGTGAATTAGAATATGATTTACTATTCCTTTGGGATTCCGTTGGTTCAGTACCATGTAAGATGACTTACGAAGGTAAAGGTGGTAAACAACACAACGCCGCGGTTCTTGCGGACAAAATCGGTATGGGTATTAACCAAAGAATTTCGGGTTCTCGTAAATCAGAATCAAAGTATGAAAATTCATTGGTTATTGTAAACCAACCGTGGGTTGAACTTCCTGACAATCCATTTGGTCAACCAAAAATTAAAGCTAAAGGTGGTGAAGCGATTTGGTTAAACTCATCTTTGGTATTTTTATTCGGAAACCAAAAAGGTGCGGGTACCACAAAAATTTCAGCGGTAAAAGACAAACGAAAAGTTAAGTTTGCTACTCGTACAAAAGTTTCTGTTATGAAAAACCACATTAATGGTTTGGGTTATGAAGATGGAAAAATCTTGGTAACCGCTCACGGATTCTTGGCAGGTAAAGATGCAGCTGAAGAGAAAAAATCTATTGAAGATTACAAAGCAGAACAGTCAGATTATTGGAAAGACATCATTGGAACTGGTGGTGATTTTAGGTTAGAAGAAGAAACGTTGGACCTTTAAAAAATAAATTGTGGTAAAGACACTATTAGTTGATGGGGATAACCTTTTCAAGATTGGATTTCACGGAGTTAGAGATTACTATCACGATGGAAACCATATTGGCGGAATTTACCACTTTATCAACGTTCTAAAAAAGTTCTTAGAAGAACACAATTACGATAAAGTAATCGTCTTTTGGGATGGTAATAATAATGCCACCCAAAGACGAGCTTTATATCCCCAATACAAACAGAACAGACGTGAGACGATGAACGAGATTAAGAAACAGTCGTTCTATCACCAGAAGTCACGTGTGCGTCTGTATTTGGAAGAAATGTTCATTCGTCAAGTAATACTTGATGGATGTGAATCAGATGATAGTATTTCTTACTATTGTAGTATCTCACCCGATGAAAACAAAACCATTTTTTCTTCAGACAAAGACCTTACACAGTTAATATCTGATAAGGTTCAAATTTATTCTCCCCTTAAAAGACAATACATTAAAAATGGGGACCGAATTAAATTTGACTCCATTGAAATTATTCCTGAAAATGTTGTCACACTTAAAACCTTAATTGGTGATAAGTCAGACAACATTGATGGTGTATTGAGATTGGGGGAGAAAACTGTTTTGAAATTTTTTCCTGAGATAGTTGACACTCCCGTTTCTGTTGATGATATTTTAACCCGTGCTAAAGTATTAATTGAAGAAGATAGTAAAAACAAAACATTACGTAATCTTATAGATGGTGTAACGAAAAATGGAGTATTCGGAAAAGAAATTTTAGATACTAACAAAAAGATTGTAGATTTGTCTAACCCTTTAATAAGTGAAGATGGAAAAGAGGAAATAGATTTATATTACCGAGAAGAATTGGACCCTGAAGGTAGGGGGTACAAAAACCTAATAAAGTACATGATGGAAGATGGACTTTTCAAATATCTACCAAAAAAAGACAATGCTTGGGTTGAATTCCTACAACCCTTTATGAAACTTACAAGAAAAGAAAAAAGAAGATTTAATAACAAAAAATAAAATTATGAAAGAGCAAAATGATTTGATTAAGCTTGAGTTCTTATTGACATTAAATGAGAACATCGTTGTACAACGTTATTTTAACGTTAGAGGTTACAATCCAAACGCACGTAAAAGTTTGGAAATGATTGAAACCGTTCATGATATAATTGAAGACATTAAGAAAGATTTGACAAACAAATCTTGTTACTATTTGTTGGAAAATTATGAACAAATTTTGGTCGATGAAACTATCTTGGAAACCTCAAATACTGATGGTCCTGAAAGTTTTTATATGACAATTAAGATTGGAGATGAGACAATTTGTCAGTCAGGTTGGGATGCTAAACCATACCCTCCGAAGGTAAGATATACCGTAGACATACGCCCACGACTAAAAAACATTCTTCGTGTGTTGACTGACATTTTTGCAACTGAAAATTTAACACACAACTACATGGGTTATTCGTTGATTTAACCATATTTATTAAAACTCACACATTAAATTTTAGATAGATTATGTCAGACGAAAAGAATTTTGGTTACCTAGGAAATACATTTCAAATACAACTTTTAAACAACATTATTTTATATAAAGAATTCGCAAATTCAATAGTAGATGTATTGGACCCAAAATACTTTGATAATCAATATTTTCGTTTGATTATGCAAATGATTAAGGAGTACTATGTAAAGTATGAACACGCTCCAACATTTGAAACCTTAGAACAATTAACAAAAAGTGAAATTACATCAGCCATGGCCCAAAAAATGGTCTTGGATATGGTTTCACAGGTAAAAGAAGCTCCATTTCAAGGACATCAGTTTGTTCAAGAAAAGTCATTAAAGTTCTGTAAACAACAAGAGTTACAGAAAGTTATGACTAAAGCTCAAAAGATTATCGATAAAGGTGATTTTGAGAGTTATGACAAATTGGAGGAAATGGTAAGAGATGCTCTCCAAGTAGGTGAATTGAATCAAGGTGCGGATGACGTGTTTTCAAACTTAGACCAAGTACTTCAAGACGATTTTAGACATCCAATACCCATTGGTATTCCAGGTATCGACAACTGTTTAAAGGGTGGTTTAGCAAAAGGTGAAATTGGGGTAATATTGGCACCTACTGGTGTTGGTAAAACCACAGTTCTAACTAAGATTGCAAATCACGGTTTTAACTTGGGATATAACGTTCTTCAGATATTTTTTGAGGACAATCCTAAAATCATTCAAAGAAAACACTTCACGTTGTGGACGGGTATTTCTCCTGACAACTTGTCTTTACACAAAGAACAGGTTATGGAAAGAGTAAAACAAATACAAAATGATACTCCAAACAAATTAACATTGAAAAAGTTACCTTCTGATACGTTGACTATGAATCAGGTTAAGAACCAAATTCGTAAGATGATTGCTGAAGGAAACAAAATTGATATGGTTGTATTGGATTATATTGATTGTATTATGCCCGATAAGAATTTGGGTGATGAGTGGAAAAGTGAAGGTTCGGTTATGAGAGGATTTGAAGCTATGTGTCATGAATTAGACCTAGCTGGATGGACCGCAACTCAAGGTAACCGTTCTTCAATTTCTTCAGATGTTGTTACTACCGACCAAATGGGTGGTTCAATCAAGAAAGCACAAGTTGGACACGTTATTATTTCTGTTGCTAAGTCATTACAACAAAAAGAAATGAATTTGGCTACAATTGCGATAACAAAGTCACGTATCGGTAAAGATGGTATTGTATTCGAAAACTGTAAATTCGACAATGAACTACTTGAAATTGATACTGAACAAAGTGTTACGTTCTTGGGATTAGAAGAACAGAAGGAAGAAAAGAATCGTTTGAGAATCAAGCAATTACTTGACAAACGAAAACAAGAAAATCAAATTTAAAATAAAATTAAGAATATGGATAATTTAAACATTATAGAAGAAAAAGACGCTCGTTTTGTGATTAAAAGACGAGGAGAAAAAGTTTTATTTCAAGAAGAAAAAATAAAAAGCGCGGTTGTAAAAGCTATGAAAAGCATCAATATGGTTGATGAAGAAATGGCTGAAAAAATCGCAAGATTAACAAGAAAAAGTTTATTTAGAGATGATAAAGACCGTGTACCTCATGTGGATGAAATTCACGAAACGGTTGAGAACAAGTTAATGGATAATGGACTTAATGATGTTGCAAGAGAGTACATCATCTATCGTTCAACACACACACCAAATATCTTCTCAAAGAGAGTAAACCTAAAACCTTATGAGTACCCTGAGTTAGTTGAATATGTTGACGCAATTCGACATTCTTATTGGGTTCATACCGAGTTTAATTTCACATCAGACATTCAAGATTTTAAAGTACACTTGAGTGATGCTGAAAGAACTGCAGTACAACGAGCAATGTTGGCTATTTCACAAATTGAAATAGCTGTTAAAACATTTTGGGGTGACATTTACAAGAGAATGCCAAAACCTGAAATTGGAAATGTTGGTGCTACTTTCGCAGAGTCAGAAGTTAGACACGCAGATGCTTATTCTAACCTAATTCAAGTACTTGGTTTGAATAGTGAGTTTGAAAGTTTACTTCAGGTCCCTGCCGTCAGAAGAAGAATTAAATATTTAGAGAAATCTTTAGTTAGTTCAAAGTCAGTTGAAAATCGTGAGTATTTTGAGTCAGTAGTATTGTTCTCTATGTTTGTTGAGAACGTATCTTTGTTCTCTCAGTTTTTGGTTATTATGTCATTCAATAAACATAAGAATATGTTGAAAGGTATGAGTAACGCAGTTGAAGCAACTTCAAAAGAAGAGAACATTCACGCTGAGTTCGGGTTTGATTTGGTTAACCTTATTAAGAAAGAAAACCCAACATGGTGGACACCTGAATTAGTTGAAGATTTGATTGATGCAACTATGGAAGCGTTTAGTGCTGAGTCAGATATTATCGATTGGATTTTTGAAGAAGGTGACCTTGAATTTTTGACTAAAGCTCAAACTTTAGAGTTTATTAAACACCGTTTTAATGTATCTTTAAACTCTATTGGAATTGATAACATTTTCCACGTTGACCAAAAATTATTGGAAACAACAGAATGGTTTGACGATGAAATCTTAACAACAAAACACACAGATTTCTTCAATAAGAGAAGTATCAATTACAGTAAGAAGAGTAAGTCAATCACAATGAATGATTTGTTTTAAAAAAAAATAATATAATTAAATTAATATGAATAATAGAGAAGCTTTTGATTGGATTAATGAAGAGTCAATTACGTTCCTTCGTAGAGGATATTTGAGTGAAGGAGAAGAACCACTAGATAGAATTAAAACTATAGCAGAACATGCTGAAAAATTGTTAGGTATGGAAGGTTTTGCTGATAAGTTTTATGACTATATGGGTAGAGGATGGTATTCACTGTCATCACCTGTATGGGCTAATTTTGGTAAAAAGAGAGGTTTACCTGTGAGTTGTTTTGGTTCTAACATTGGAGACAACATTGAATCAATTTTGTATACTCAAGCTGAAGTAGGTGAGATGAGTAAAATGGGTGGTGGTACCTCAGGTTTCTTTGGAAACATTAGAGGTAGAGGTGCGACTATCACAGACAATGGACACGCTCCCGGTTCGGTACACTTTATGAACTTGTTCCAAAGTGTTGTTGACAATATTTCACAAGGGTCTACACGTAGAGGTAGATTTTCACCTTACCTTCCCGTAGAACATCCTGATATTATGGAGTTTTTGGAAATTGGTACTGAAGGTGCACCTATTCAAGATTTGACTCACGCAGTTACTGTAACTGACGAGTTCATGAATGAAATGATTGAGGGTGATAAAGAAAAGAGAGCAATATGGGCTAAAGTGATTCAACGTAGAGGTGAGATTGGATATCCATATATCATGTTTACCGACACAATGAATAAAAAAGCACCTGAAGTGTATCGTGATAAAGATATGAAAATTTATAACTCAAATCTTTGTTCTGAAATAGCACTTCACAACTCTGAAGAGGAGTCATTTGTTTGTGTACTTTCATCTATGAATTTACTTCACTATGATGAGTGGAAAGACACTGACGCGGTTGAACTTATGGTTTATTTCTTAGACGCGGTTGTAAGTGAATTTATCACAAAGATTGAAGACATCCGTGATAACGGAACAATCGAAGGTAAAAGAGCATTTTTCTATTTAGAAAAATCATACAACTTCGCAGTTAGACAAAGAGCATTAGGTTTAGGTGTTTTGGGATGGCACTCACTTCTTCAATCAAAAGGATTACCATTTGATAGTAGAGATACTGCAAGATTAAATGTTGAGGTATTTAAATTGATTAAAGATAAATCATACAAAGCATCAGCTGAGTTGGCTAAAATTTTTGGTGAACCAGAAACGCTTGTTGGTTATGGTAGACGAAATGTTACTTTGAATGCTATTGCTCCTACAACATCTTCAGCATTTATTTTGGGTCAGGTTTCACAATCTATCGAACCAATTTGGTCTAACTGTTATGTTAAAGACGTGGCTAAGTTAAAAGTTACAATTAAGAATCCGGTATTAAAGAAGTTGTTGAGTGAATTGAAGAAAGATAACAAAACAACTTGGGATAGTATTAAGAAACATGACGGTTCAGTACAACATTTGGATTTCTTAACGGACGAACAAAAAGAGGTATTTAGAACATTTGCTGAGGTTAACCAAGCTTCAATTATTAACCAAGCGGCAATCAGACAGGATTATATTGACCAAGCTCAATCATTAAACCTTATGATTTCACCTGACATGCCAACTAAGGATGTTAACAAACTTCTTATAGAAGCATGGCAATTAGGTGTTAAGACATTATATTATCAACACTCAATGAATTCGGCTCAAGCATTTGCTAGAAAAAAGTTAAACTTGAACGACCTTCAGTGTGTGGCTTGTGAAGGATAATTGTTAAAAATAACATTTTATTGAAATAAAGAGGACTTCGGTCCTCTTTTTTTTATAATTTATTGTAGTAATATATTTATGAGTAATGGCAGATGGTTTTACATATGGTATAAACTTCCCTTTTAGAGATAGTTTACAGGGTAAGTACTTATCACTTTCACAGAGTAGTGTTGAAGAGATAAGAACTGACCTTTTGCATTTAATATTAACTAGAAAAGGTAGTAGGTATTATTTACCTGACTTTGGTACTAGAATATATGAATTTATATTTGAACCAATGGACGGACCAACATTTGAGGCAATAAAGTCAGATATAAGAGAAGCGGTTGATAAGTATATTCCAAACTTAACAATCAAAGATATAACATTAACACCATACTTGGATGATTTAGATGCTCAAGGAGAATTAAATTATGAAAAATTAGGTGGTGCTGTTTATAGAATACCTGGAAAAGGTACGGAAGAATATACCGCTAAATTAAGAATAGATTATTCGGTTGACGATAAAGCATTTGAGACCAGAGATTTCGTAATTATCAATATTTAATAGTAATGGCAAATAATAGAATATCATATACTGAAAGAGATTTTGAAGGTTTAAGACAAGACCTAATAAATTATACAAGACAATATTACCCTGAACTCATTGATAACTTTAATGATGCATCAGTATTTTCTGTATTTTTAGATTTAAACGCAGCCATTGGTGATAACTTACACTATCACATGGACCGTAGTATTCAAGAAACGGTTTTACAATATGCTCAACAACGTTCATCTGTATATAACATTGCAAGAACATATGGATTAAAGATTCCCGGATATAGACCATCAGTGGCTATGGTTGATTTTTCTATTACAGTTCCTGCTTATGGTGATAAAGAAGATGCGAGATATTTGGGTATCCTAAGAGCAGGTTCTCAAGTAGTTGGTGGGGGTCAGACATTTGAAAATGTATATGACATTGACTTTGCATCACAATACAACCAAAACGGATTCCCTAATAGAATTAAAATTCCAAACTTTGATGCTAATAACAAACTTATAAATTACACGATTACTAAAAGAGAAACGGTAGTTAATGGTATTACTAAAGTTTTTAAACAAATTATTAATCCAAATGATGTAATTCCTTTCTACGAAATCTTTTTACCTGAAAGAAATGTTTTAGGTATTACATCTGTTATACAGAAAGATGGTACAAACTATCAAGCAACACCAACATATAATGAATTTATTAGTTCACCAAACAAATGGTACGAAGTGGATGCTTTAGCCGAATCAAAAGTGTTTATCGAAGACCCAACAAAACCTGCGGATTCAACAGGAGTTAAAGTTGGTCGATGGTTAGAAACAGATACTAGATTTATTTCAGAATATACTCCTGAGGGATTTTTAAAATTAACGTTTGGTGGTGGTACAACTACACCTGACCAACAATTGGCTCAATTTGCTCAGACAGGTATTCCTATGAGAATACAAGATTACCAAAATAATATAGGTTTAGGTTTAACTGTTAGAGCAAACACAACTTTATTTATTCAATATAGAATTGGAGGAGGTACGGCATCAAATATTGGTGTTAATGCTATTAACCAATTAGGTACAGTTAACTTCTCAGTAAATGGTCCTTCAGATAATATAAACCAAACAGTTATAAATTCACTTACGGTAAATAACGTTACAGCGGCTGTTGGTGGGGCAAATCAACCAACAACTGAGGAAGTGAGAAACATGGTAGGTTTTAACTTCGCGGCACAAAAGAGGGCTGTTACAGTAAATGACTATCAATCATTAATAAGTTTAATGCCAGGAAAATTTGGAGCACCTGCTAAAGTCAGTGTTACTGAAAATAACAATAAGATTTATGTACAAATGTTATCATATGATTCTAATGGTCAATTAACACAAGTTGTATCGAACACTTTAAAAAATAATGTCGCAACATACTTGTCTAACTACAGAATGATTAATGATTATGTAGAAATAGGAAGTGCACAAGTTATTGATTTAGAATTTGACTTGTCAGTTGTATTTGATTCAACACAAAATCAGGGTCAGGTTATTACTGAAATAGTTAATCAGTTATCACAATATATGAGTTCATTAAATCGTGAAATGGGTCAAAATGTTAACGTATCTGAAATTAGAAGAATAATACAAAATATATCAGGAGTAATATCACTTTCAGATATTTCAATCTTTAATAAAACTGGTGGAGAATATTCATCTTCACAAACGTCACAAAGATACTCAAACGCTGCAACTAAACAGATAGAACTTATTGATGACACTATCTTTGCTGAGCCAAATCAAATTTATCAAATAAGGTTCCCTAATAAAGATATTAAAGTTAGGGTTAAAGATTTTAAATCTGTCTCTTTCTCATAAGACAGTTTACATCCACCAATCAAGTTTTATTTTTAAAAATGGATAAATAAGTATTTATCTTAAAAGTAAAATATGCCCAAGTCGTATAGAATTAGAACACAACCTGGTGTCGATAAAAATATTAGAGTTGAGATAAATCAAGATTTTGATTTTTTAGAGATACTGTCTTTAAAATTAAGACAGGAAGATGTCTATACAAGATTCTGTGCTGATTATGGTGTGGTTGTAGGTAGAGTTATTACCAATGGTGGGTATGGTATTCCAAATGCTAAAATTTCAGTATTTGTACCTTTAGACAGTGTGGATGAAAATGACCCAATAATTTCAACATTATATCCATATAGAAATTTAGGTCAAAAGAATGAAGATGGTTATAGATATAATCTTTTGCCTTATGAACAATCATATCAAGGACACACACCAACAGGAACATTCCCAACTGAGGATGATATCTTAACAAGACAAGAAGTTTTAGAGGTATATGAAAAATACTACAAATATACGGTAAAAACAAACGAGTCAGGTGACTTTATGATTATTGGTGTTCCTCTTGGAATGCAAAAAGTAGTAATGGACCTTGACCTTTCAGATATGGGTTGTTTCTCATTAAGACCATCCGATTTAATTAGAATGGGTCTTGCTAGTGAAACTCAAGTGGCAGGTCAGGAGTTTAGAGCGTCAACTGACTTATTTACACTACCTCAAATTGTTAATGGTATTAAAGATGCTGACGTTGCATCATTTTGGGGGCAAGAAGACCTTTGTACTATAGGAATCACAAGAGTTGATTTTGACTTAAGAGATTACGGAATTTCAATTCAACCACACGCGGTTTTCATGGGTTCTCTTTTTTCAACTCCTGATGAAGATTCAATTAGAGAAGGTTGTGGTTTAAAAAATGAATATGGTAGATTATGTCAGTTAACAACAGGACCGGGTCAAATCTTAAGTATTAGACAAACAATTGGTGTTGATGCTGATGGTAGACCTGTACTTGAAGAATATAAACTTGAAAATGGTGGAAATGTTATTGATAGTGACGGTGCTTGGTTAATTGAATTACCAATGAATTTAGATTATGTTGTTACAAATGAATTTGGTGAACAAGTATTATCTAATGACCCATCTGTTGGTGTTCCAACAAGTTCAAAATATCGTTTTAAAATAAAATGGCAAAACGAAGGAGGTCTTCAAAATGAAGTTCAAAGGGCTAATTACTTAGTACCAAATATTAAAGAATATTATGGGTCTGGTATAGATACAAATGCCTCTTATGCATTCTCACTCGATTGGAATGACTACGGTGATAAATTATTTAATTCGCAAACTTTATCTGCTGTTGGTAAAATTATGGTTGACGAGGCGATAAATTGTGAAGACCGTTTTTATGAATTTCATTATAATAAAGTTTATACTATTTCATCACATGTTGACCGATTTAAATTTGGTTTTGGTGATAAAAAACACATTGGTATAAAAAACATTGATGATTCAATATGTAAAAATAGTACTAATAAGTTTCCTGTTAATGACGGTGAGCAAAATTCAGGTGGTATATTCCTACTTGATGTTATAATGTTTATAATAAGGGCAATCTCAATACCTTTATTGATTGTCTTACATGCGGTTTTTCTTAGTATGACTATTATAATATCCATTTTAAATGCGATATTTTCAGTATTAAGATGGTTCGGTCTTGACTCACCACTATTTCAACCAATCGCAATGCCTACATTTAACTTACCAATGATATCATATCCTGATTGTGAAAATTGTAATTGTAGTGAATCGTATAATGTACCACCAAATTCAGGGGTTCAACAAGCAGGTGCTAATTTATCTGTTTTAGGTAATATAAGTGATAGAGGATATTTTTCTAATTATGCTCCAACAAACGATGAAGATTTTAATAAAAAATTAAGATGGTTATTATCTGGAAATGAACTTGCTAATAATGAATTAGAAAGAGTGCCATATTTTAATTATG
>Ga0208161_1000003_pt1 | contig 120963 bp, 159 predicted proteins | sample CB_VirMetaG_3_FD_184538 | JGI IMG/M metagenome (GOLD analysis project Ga0208161, IMG submission 184538) | Freshwater to marine saline gradient viral communities from Chesapeake Bay - CB_1508_1S Viral MetaG (SPAdes) (version 4) | ecosystem: Environmental > Aquatic > Marine > Coastal | place... | reverse complement strand
ATGCAGAATCTAAACTTCCATGAACTTGATTCTGTTATTACAAGAGTAGGGGAAGATACCAAAATTATCTTTTGTGGGGATTACAAGCAATCGGATTTTAAATATAATGATGAAAAGGAAGGGATCCATAAATTCCTTGCCATTGCCGAACAACTAAAAAAGTTTAAAACCATTACATTTGATTGGGAAGATATTGTTCGTTCTGATTTTGTTAGAGATTACTTAATGACAAAAGAAATGTTAGGATACTAATATGATAGAAATATATGGAAGGAATAATTGTACATATTGTCAAAAGGCAAAAGCACTTTGTCGAGAATATAGATTAGCCTTCACATATTATCCTATTGATCAAGATGATGAATATTTTATGAAATTTATGGAATTATTTCCTGATGCAAAAACCATCCCTCAAATAATGTGGGATAGTAGATACATTGGTGGTTATAATGAATTAACCACTGAAATTGAAAACCTAGGACTTGGCAATTACGGACAAGGAGATTTTTAAAACTATGGCTAAGTATGGACGTTTTGACCCACGGAATAAGAAAAGCGGTCGGAACAAATATCGTTCATTGGAACGTGATATTCGTATTCATGAAACAAATAAAGGTAGTAGAAAAAAAGAATGGATGTATGAGGATAGTGATGACGATCTCTATACTCATGGTATGACAACACCAGGAGATTTTGACTACGAAAGTTAATTATGCATGATTTATATTATTTGATACTGGGAACACTCTATGGATTGGTTATTGGTATCATTCCCGGGGCCGGTGCTACTACTGGCCTTATTGCTATTTATAGTTTCCTTGCGTATTTTGGTGATCCTTACGCGGTGGTTATATTTACAATGGCGGTGGTCGCTGCCTCTACTACTGGTGATACTTATACTAGTGTCCTTCTAGGTATTCCAGGTGCTAACTCTGCGGCAGCTACAATGGTTGATGGATTCCCATTGGCACTTCAGGGTAAAGCAACATATGCTATTACAGCAGCAGTGGTTACATCCACTCTTAACGGACTCCTATGGGGTTCGTTAGTCTTTTTTCTATTACCATGGTATGCAAAATTAATTATGGTATTCCGTATACCAGAACTTTGGGCATTTACTGTCCTTGCCATGGCAACAGTGGCATTTGTAAGTAATAAATGGTGGTTTCGATCTATTATTGCTCTGTGTTTTGGTCTATTTATCGGTCTTATCGGGGTTGATCCAGCAACCAATGTTGATAGATATACATTCGGTTGGTATTATCTTGCCGATGGCTTACAACTCATTGCTGTAACCGCCGGTTTATTTGCAATTCCTGAAATGTTAGAAGGTCTTGTAAAAAGAGACAAAACATCGGCAATTAAAGATAATGCAAGACAAACCTGGGATGGTATAAAAGCGGTTTGGATTCATAAATGGTTAGCACTCCGTGGTGGTTTTATTGGTGCATTTATTGGTGCGTTACCAGGTCTCGGTGGTGGTATGGCAGATTGGATGGCTTATGGTCAAGCAGTAGCAACTACCAAGAATCCTGACGTTCCATTTGGTAAAGGTAATATCCGTGGTGTAATTGGACCAGAAGGATCTAATAATGCACAGAAAGCCACCAGTATGATTCCAACGGTTCTCTTTGGAATTCCTGGAGCATCATTTGCCGCCATTCTTATGGGGATCTATGCAAGTGTAGGGTTTGATTTAGGTTCACGTGATCTAATTAATGATGCTAGATTCTTTGATAGTATGACAAATGGATTTATGTGGGCAACATTAATCACTGGTATTATTTGTTTGTTTGCTACAAAATATATTGCAATGATTGCTATAATTCCATATAAGTATTATTTTCCAATTCTGCTTGCCTTTGTTGTATGGGCATGTGTACAATATACCGGTGGATGGGAAGATTATGCAGTGCTTGCTATTTTTACAGTCATCGGATTACTATGCAAGAAATTTAAATTTAGTAGACCGGCAATCCTAATTGGATTTATTCTTTCTGCCAAATTTGAAGCTCTTACAATACAATTAACTACCCTATATAATATAGATCAATTACTTGATCGTCCAATTTTCCTAACATTAATTGCCTTTTCCATTGCCCTATTCATTTGGGGTATTACTCGTAAATCTGAAATGGAGTTTTCTTAAAATGAAATATATTCTTTCCTTTGTACTAGCAGTTTTTGCTACTACGGCAAAGGCTGACTTTACTATGTTAGTTCCACAAGGCCCTGGTGGCGGTACATCTGTATGGGCTGAAATTGTAGCTGCTGAACTTCAAAAATATCTTGACGAAGATATTGTTATTGAGTACTATCCTGGAGCTCGTGATATTCCAGGCTTTAATGAATTTCATAATAATCGTTTAAATGATCCGAATGTTATCATGGTATCTCATGGTGGTAATGCTGTATCATTTCTACAAGAAGAAGTAGATTATGATTACCGTGAATATGAAGCAATTGGACTCATGAATCTAAATATTATTGTAGGCAAATTGCTTAATGATGATATGGAGAATGGTGTACGCTTTGCAGCTGGATCTGGTAATACACCCGAGGCATTTGCTATGACTTTGCTTCTTTGTGGTCCAGGTATGTCTGTAGAAGAGTATATTGAATGTTTCCAGGAAAAAGTTACTTGGGTCAATGGTATGAGCGGGGGAGATCGTCGCCTGGCGTTCCAAAGTGGTGAGCTGAATGCAACACGTGAGAATCCTGCAGCTTATCTCAAGCACGTAGCTCCTAATGAAAATGCCACTGTTTGGTTCCATCACGGTATTTTAGGATTGGATGGTGTTCGAGTTGATGATCCTAATTATACCGGGTTTTTGTTTGAAGGTCTTTTCTATCAAAGATGGGGTGTAGAACCAAGTGGTGAATTCTATGAAGCATATAATCTGGTTCGTTCATTCAGAGATGTTCTGCAAAAAGCCATGTGGGTAAGTGCAGATAATCCAAATCGTGATCGTTTGGTTGCTGCACTTGAAGAAATGACCAATAATCCTGAGAGTGTTGCTGCAATTGAAGCGGACGTAGGTAAATATGAATGGGTAATTGGTGATGATGCAAATGCCCTTCGTGATAATCTTATGACGTTTATTACAGAGGATGCACTACAGGATTTGGTTCAATTTAATACAGAAGCGTTGGATCTTGCCAGTGTCTATAAACCAGAACTTGCACAATAACTATATTCTTATGACAGGTGCGCCGGGCTCCAAATGGAGCTCGGTTGCTCGTGATATTCGTTATTGTCCAGAATTGGATCGTAGTGATGCCAGTAATGAAAGAGAATATATTTCTCCTAACTATCATGGACCTGCACATCACATTGGTGCTTATTGGGATCCTGGTATGGAATTCGGTATTGAACGTGAAGAATGGGATAAACCATTTTCAGGTAATGGTATTAGAGTTATTAAATCACATACATTTGCCCACGAGTTACAACACTTAGTTTTTTATAACTATCCAATCATTTTGGTACATCGTAATGATGTTGAGTGTTTAGAGCATTGGAAAAAAGCTGGTGGTTTTGGAATTTCATATCCAAATTATAAACCATATTATAAAGATCTTGATGCCATGTATAGACACATAGTTTGGCAAAACAGAGATATCATGGATTTTATTCATAACAATACGAGAGTAACAAGGGTACATAGTAATACTGAATTACAAGAATCTCTTGGTTTAACTACAATTGGTAAACCAGAATTTTATAAAAATCGGGATGTAACGGTTTATGTCTATAAATAAAAAACAAATCTATGAATATTTTGCTAGATCTTGGCTTCCTGGTGGTAACCTTTATTATACTAGTGTAAATTACATTTTAAGTCTAATAGGACCAGAAGATGAAGTACTCGACGTCGGTTGCGGATATAATCCATTTCATTTACATCTGGGTGATAGACTTTATGCTTTTGATCCGGCCTTATATTACGGAAACGAACTCACTGATGTTGAAAATTTTGATCCTAAGGGTAAGCAGTGGGATGTAGTTCTCTGTCTAGGTAGTATTAATTTTGGTGATATTTCTGTTATTAGACCTCAAGTTGAAAAAGTTGTAACATTTGTAAAACCTGGCGGTAAAATTATCTGGAGACAAAATCCAGGGCGACAAGATCACGGAAATAAGGAATGTGAAGATATTGATTTCTTTCCATGGTCGTTTGTATGGAATCATCAACTTGCAGGTGAAAATGGATGCAAGGTGACTGATATGAAATGGGATAATGATCGTAGAATTTTTTCCATTTGGGTTAAGGAATGATAGCAGTAAGAGCCATACCTGGTGCTGGAAAAAATTTTATAGCTACACTACTTTCCAGACATTATAATGATAAAACTCTTATATACTATGATAAAGTCTTTAATGAATATTTTCACAGAGAATATTTAATTTCTGATAGTAATGGTCCAATAAAAGAAATATTTTGGGGTAATTCAAAATGGAATATTGTATCTGGTAAAGAAATAACAAATCCTATTATCACACATGAACATGAGTTAATAAACGATGATTTTGGGATGGTTAAACGATTCAACATTTATAAACAAAGCTCAGGTAGAATTGGTATATCACCTGAAGAGTATTCCAAAAATATTAATGAAAGTTTTTTTATATTTTGTAATGACAAAAAAACTTTAGATTTTTTAAAAAAATTAATTCACATAAAATCAAATGGTTATAGATCAATAATTGCATATTCTGAATTAGATAACTCCGTTACATTTGAAAAATCATTTAATAGTTTAAAACTTCAAGCAATGACAAATGGAGGAAAACTCAGTAAACCAAATAATATTATTACTCTAGCAAATGAACAAATGAATTATAAAGAATGGATTAATGTTTGGAAAAAATTTAATATTTTTTTAAAAGAATTTCCATATGCATATTCTTTTTCTAGATTTAATTTAAATTATCTTGGTATTTGGTTACAAAATAATAGATCTTGGGATTTATTTAATAAAGAAATTTATTTGAGTTTTATGAAAAATAATAATTGTCATGTAAAAAATAACATGAATGCAAATATAACTTTGGAAACTGAATTAAAAAAATTATTTGAAATAAGAGATTTACAAAAACAAACTAAAATGATTTTACACGAAATTAATTATAAGGATTTATTTCTGGATTTTAAATCTACAAATACCATACTTGATAATTATATGGATGAAATTAAAGCATATACCGAGCGTAACATTCGGCTGGCAGATGACTATGAGTCATTCTACGGCAAAATTTTGTAAAAAAGGGGTTTACATCCATACTCAGTTGTGATATAGTTATAATATGAAAAATGGAGTGAACTATGATTATTCTGACTGACTGCGATGGTGTTCTTCTGAACTGGGAATATGCCTTCAATACATGGATGAAACGCCATGGCTATAAAATGGTTAAAGATGGTTACCAACACTATGATATTGGTGAGCGCTACGGCTTAACCAAAAGTAAAAAGACTGAACTGGTTAAGTTCTTCAACGAATCCAGTGCCATTGGATTCCTTCCTCCCCTTCGTGATGCAATGTATTATGTTGATCTTCTCCACCGTAAACATGGTTACGTGTTTCACATGATTACATCTCTTTCACTTGAGCCTTCTGCTCAAGAACTTCGTATTGAAAATACTAAGAAACTCTTTGGTGAGACCGCTTTTGAAAAATTTGTGTTCTGTGATACTGGTGCTGATAAGGATGAAGCTCTTGAACCTTATGCCATGTCTGGACATTACTGGATTGAGGATAAAGTTGAAAATGCTGAACTCGGACTTAAGTTCGGTTTGGAATCAATCCTTGTGGAACATGGGTTTAATATGAACCATGAAGGTATTCCTCGGTTTAAGACTTGGAAAGAAATTTATGAATACATTACTGGAGGGTGGTAATATGAACGTATTTCAATATCTATTGTTGCGTAGTGAGTGGGAAGAACTGGTAAGGGACTTTAAATTTGTCGGTAAAGAAGGCACTATAGATAATCTAAGAACGTTTATTGAAAGCGGTCATAAAGGTAATCGCTTCCGTCCAGGGTATGATCGCGCAGTGGAAATCACACAGGAAATTCTAAGGAAAGCCTAATGGTAAGATGGTATGATTGGGTACTTGCTTTTATTATTGCCGATCTACTTATGAGTACCTTTCTTTATGCTTTAAATGCTGAAATCTGGTATATGTCAATGATAGGTTCAATTGCCTTTATTGCACTATACGATACCTGGAAATATTATTGTGAATTTCGTAAAGAGATAGAAGGTAGAAAATGAGATATTGTGGTATTTCAGAATTTTTTCATGATGCTGGAATTGCATTTATTACTGAACAAGGTGATATTGAATTTGCTACTCATGCAGAAAGATATAGTAAAATAAAATTAGACTTACATATACACGATGATTTATGGAGAATGATTCGTAAAGATGATTACACTATATTTTATGAAGATTTAAATGATATAAAATTCAAAAAAGAACATGCTATCGGTCATAGTCAAGGTCCTAATAGAGGATTAATCCCTGGTTCTTTTAATTACGACAACTCAGTCAATCATCATGTTAGTCATGCTGCAAATGCATTCTATACAAGACCTTGGCAATCAAAAGAAGATACTGTTATTATGACTATAGATGGTCAAGGTCAGATGCAAACTATGGGAATTTATGATTATAATTTTAATCTTTTAGAAAAAGAATATACCCCCAAAAGTATTGGTAATTTCTATACTCATGTTACTCGTATTTTAGGATTAAAGCCTATGCACGATGAATATGTTACGATGGGACTGGCATCGTACGGAGAGCCTGTATTATTTGATTTTTTTCTAAAAGTATATGATCATTTGGAAATAGCTAAAAACTATTCCGAATATGCTGCAGTAATTAGACGTGTTGCTGGAATACTAAAACGTAAAATTATTAATACTCCAAAAGAAGATGTTGCCGCTTCAGTCCAAAAACTGGCAGAAGTAAAAATATTGGAATGGGCAAATAAAGCTAGAAAATATGGATCAAAACTAGTATATGCTGGTGGGGTAGCCGAAAATATTGTAGCTAATTCTTTGGTCAGACCTTTATTTGATGATATGTGGATTCCCGCGGCACCAAGTGATGCTGGATCTGCTCTTGGTGCTGCTGCTCATATTTATTGTAAAAACACGGGTAAAGATCATATTAATTGGAAAGATGCTTATCTAGGATATGATATAAAACGTAATATTAATCCCAAGGAAGTTGTTGATCATTTGCTTAATTATACCTATTGTGGCATTGCAAATGGTCGAGCAGAGTTTGGACCTCGAGCGCTTGGTAATCGTAGCCTTATTGCTGATGTTAGATATGATGTTAAGGATACTGTTAATCAAATAAAACGTAGACAAAAATATAGACCTTTTGCCCCGGCGGTAATGGAAGAATTTGCTGATCAATACTTTGAAGGTCCGATGAGTGAGTATATGAAATATACAGCAAAAGCTCTTCATGATTATAAATCTGTCATCCATGTAGATGGAACATCAAGAGTACAAATTGTAAAAAAAGATTGTAAGTCAGTTATTCGGCCGATCCTTGAAGAATATTACGAAAGAACTGGTGTTCCAATGCTTTTGAATACATCACTAAATATTCGTGGTATGCCTATGGTCAATGATGAAAAGGATGCCGAGGCATGGGAAAAAGAATATAAAGTAAAAGTATTTTAATGACTAAGATTTTAAATTGGGGTATGACACCTGGTATGGGTGATGTCATGATGGCATTGAATTGTGCTCATAGATGGTCATGTGAAAATAAACAACCCATAATTTTAAATCTACATTGGTTTCATGATAAAGATCATTTACATCATCCAGAAGATCCGGAAACAATTATTGAAAGAACCGACTATATTTTAGGACTATATTTAAAAGCTGATGTACAAGTAAATCACATTTTTAACAGCGATCAGTATCATTTAAAGGAAACCTATAAAAGATATGATTGGTTAGAGCCTAGAGAAAATAAAAATACCAATAATTGGATGTTTGATCCTTCTATTAATTTACCTATAGATGAAAATAAAGTTGTTATTTGGAGACCTACATTTAATGCAGAACCGCCTAGACTTTGGAAACGTAGAATTCAAAATGATTATTGGAATGAATTAATAAAATTTTTAAATTTTATGGGTTATGATGTAGTAGAATTATGTTATAGAACTCCTATTAGAGAAGCTACATATCATATAAACACTTGCGATTTTATAATATGTTATGACGGAATGTGGCATTATATAGCTAAAAATTTTATGAAACCTATGATAGTTTCATCTCAGGATCGTATTACCACATATCATACAAGACATGCATTACGTTTGGGAACTAAAAATTTTGAAAAATTAATACATAATATGTATAGTCCAAAATATAGAAATGAAGGAAAATTTCTTTCCGTATATGATTTTATACATTATAAAGCAAATAAACATAAAGAAAAATTTTGGAATTGGTATAATGCAAATTGATAGAGCAGTAATTGAGATTAACGGTGGTTGCAATTATACCTGTCAAATGTGTCCGCAAACTACACCAGATGGTAAAACAGGAGCTCGTGGTAAAAATTGGCTTCGTAAAATGTCTCTTGATGAATTTGAGGATGCAGTAGCACAATGTGCAGAAGCAGGTTTAAATGTTGTAAATCTTGAAGGGTCTGGTGAACCTACACTCAATAGTAATCTTCCAGAGTATATTGCTATTGTAAAGAAATATGGGGCCAAGGCATTTATGTTTTCCAACGGACTCAAAATGTCCGGACAATTTATGCAGGATATAATTGATGCTGGAGCGGATTTCTTTCGATTTAGTATTATTGGATATAATGCAGAGACCTATGCAAAATGGATGAATAGTCCGTTCTTTAGTAAAGTGGTGAAGAACTTACATGAAACACAAGAATATGTTGAAAGAACTGGGTCAGGATGCACGATTGCTACATACCATCTTATCCTCGACAATGAAAAGATCAATTACGAACGAGATCAATACCTTAAGATTGTTAATTCGGCTGGCGTTAAAACAGAGATTTGGAAAATGCATAATTGGTCTGGTGTATATAGTCCTGAGTACGATCGTAAGGGTGCCATTAAAACTTGTGGGCGGCCTTTTAGTCCTGATGTGGTTATCCGTGCTGGTGGTCTTGATGGGGCCACTGGAGCTATTCATCCTTGCTGTCAAGTATTGGGACGAGACGATGAAGCGGTACTTGGCCATCTTTCTGAAGAACCATTAGAAAAGATTTGGTATGGTGATAAATATAATCAACTAAGAAAACAACACGAGATGGGTGAATATCCAGATTTCTGTAAATCCTGTGATTTTCTAATTGATGATCCAGAAGTTTTGATTTATACAAATCACGACAGAGATCTTTATAAGATGCATGGAACTAATTTTGATTTGAATGATTATAGGTAATACTATGAAAAGATTAATCTATCAGGTTTATGTTGGTAAGCGTAAACGACTATATGACCACTGCACAGCAAGTGTAGAAGCATATGCAAAAAGAATTGGTGCTGATTATATTTGTCAGCGTACACCTATTCTTATGATCAAACCAGATGTATTTCAGATGAATCGTAGTAAAGAATCATATGAAAAACACGGTGGCTATCTTCCAATCTATGAAAAAGAAAATGCTTTTGCCTATTTCAGAGACTATGATCAAATTGCTATCATTGATGGTGATATTTGGATCCGTCCAGATGCACCAAATGTGTTTGATGAATTAAAACCAGAAACAGATTTTGCTGGTGTGATTGAAAGAGAAATGCCTCTTACAGCAAATTACTTTAAAAAGATTACTGGTTATTCCAAAATGCAGTACCAGACAATTAAGAATGTTGATTGGAAATGGAATCAATACGGCGCTGAGTTCTTTAATATGGGTATGATGGTAATGAATAAATCCATTGCCAAATATCTGAACGGCGAAACTCCAATGCAATTTCTTCGTCGGCCTAGATTCAAAGGCTTTATTGATGGGTTAGGTGCGTGGAAATGGTCAACAGATCAGACTCTATTAAATGTTTGGATTCGTGAAGAAAAGATGAATCTACAACATTTGGATTGGAAATGGAATGGATTATTTAATGCCATTCCACATGATAAAATGAAACAGTGCCATTTCCTACATTTCTTTCATAAGGATATTATTCCGAATGAAGGTGAAAATATTGAAGAATTAATGAGATTAGTAGAATGAGATTACTGGAGATTGCAGCATCAAAGAAACGCGGGTTAAACTGGGATGCAGTCCGTGATGTTCCTATGCCAGGATGCTATGTGTATGATATGCGTAATCTACCCATGAAAGGTGTAGATGATAACACATATAGTGGGGTTTATAATGAACACTTTATTGAACATCTTGAGCGTGATGAAGGCATTAACTTTATCCGAGAGATGTACCGAGTACTCAAGCCGGGAGGTGTAATTCGTACCGTTTGGCCTCCTATGGATTTTGTTGAATGGTTACGATCTCCACAAGATCTATCCAACCACCCCTTCGTACAACATTATTATGAGTTTTATGTAGTGAGACATAAGTTTCCGCCGCCAGGCAATGAACATAAGTCCAAACAAGAACAATGCGCTTTGGGTCTACTACATCAGAATGGTGAACATAAGTATCTTTGGGGTAAGCAAGAATTAATGAATGTATTCTCGGAACAGGGTTTTACTAATATCCGTGAATATGAATATCAGCGTAGTGGATTTCCTGCATTTAAAAACATTGATACTCCAGGTCAAATCCGCGCACTTCATTCTGCGGTGGTAGAGGCGACCAAGCCGTGGTAAATATTATTCTTCAGCACTTTGATGGCGAACTAAGGGAATTGGATTATTTGTCAATCCAAAATATTAAGCAATATGCTCAAATGGTAGATGCTGAATATAAATTAGTAAAAGGCAAACCTTTTAATCAAAATCTTACAGCACCCTGTCAAAAGGTTTATATGATTGAAAAGGAATTTGATGCATACGACGATGTGCTTATGCTTGATATTGATATGTTTGCGCCAAAAGGAATGACTGAAAATATATTTGATTTACCTGGTGTTGGATTATATCATACCGTACAACAAAGACTTCATAAGCAATTAGTACAATTATACCCTATGCTTGGAAATATCAACGCTCCATACTGGGGTGGTGCGATCTATAAGATGAATAGAAGCTTGAGACAAAGGTTACGTGGTGGTTTAAATACAAACCAATCTTGGATGCTGAAATTTAATAAACTATATCATTTTGAAGATGAAGGTATTATGCACGTCCTTGCAAATAGAGCAGGTGTAAAACCTGAAGGGACTTACTTAGATCCAAAGTGGTGTCAGTGTAGTTTCCTACCGAATCCGGAAAAGGCAGGATTTATTCATATCCGTACTAAAATTACTCCACAAGGACCGAAAAGAGAAAAGATACAAAACTATAAAGATTTAGTAAATTCTGGAATTTTATCATGAAAAAATTTCAATTTAAGAGTCTACCAACACCAAATAGAAAAACAGGCTATATTATTGAAAGTTTGCCAGATAAATTTCACTCTTTAATGGATTTGTATGTAAATATGAGGCATACCGATGAGTTAACAAGCCAATTAGTAGGTCATTTAAATTCATCATATACAATTGATCACACAAACAAAATAAATCATGAATTTAATAATTATATTATTGATTTATCTTTAAAATTAGATATGTTTCTTGATTCAAAATATGAAACATTAAAAATTAAAAAATTTTGGATTAATTATCAAAAAAAATATGAATTTAACCCAATCCATCTTCATGGCGGCGATTTTAGTTTTGTAATTTGGTATAAAATTCCATATATTGCGGAGGATGAAGAAACTTTTTTCAAGTTAGATAGTAAAACAATAAATGGATGTTTTAATTTTCATTACGAATTAGAAGATACTGTAGAGAGTTTAACTTTAAGGGTTGATAAAACATGGGAAAAAACTATATGTGTTTTTCCCGCCAAATTACAACATTCGGTAATGCCATTTTATACCTCAGATGAATATAGAATTACTTTTTCAGGTAATTTGGAATCAATATAACAGGAATTTGATATGAAGGTTTTTATTATTGGTGCTGGATTTTCAGGTTCCGTAATAGCTCATGAACTTGCTAAAGATGAGCATAAGATTACAATTATTGACCAACGTGATCATATTGGTGGTAATGCGTATGATTATGTAAATGATAAAGGCATTCGAGTTCATAAGTACGGACCGCATATCTTTCACACCAATTCACAACAAGCCGCAGAATGGATTACCCAATTCGGTGAGTGGGTAGAATATAAGCATAAAGTAAAAGCACAATTATCTAATGGTGATTATGTTACAATTCCTGTAAATAATGAAACAAAAAGAATTGTTGGTGAGGAAAATATTGTAGATACCTTTTATCGCCCATATACTAAAAAAATGTGGAATAAAGACATTGAGGAATTAGATCCAGGAATTTTAAATAGAATTCCTATCCGTAATGATGATAATGAATATTACTTTCCGAATGATAAGTATAACTTTATGCCAAAAAATGGCTACACAGCTATCTTTAAAGAAATACTAAATCACCCAAATATCACATATCATTTAAACACAAGTTATGATGATGGTATGGAATATGGATTTGACTATACATTTAATTCTATGCCGATTGATGAATACTATGATTACATTTTTGGTAGATTGCCTTATAGATCCATTAGATTTCACCATATAGATATTCCTATGGTAAAGGTATTACCGACTGCCGTTGTAAATAATACAAATGATAGTAAATATACTCGAACCACAGAATGGAAAAATTTTCCATATCACGGGATAAATAATCATTGGACCTCATTAACATACGAGGAACCCTGTGATTATGTGGATAATAATTATGAAAGATATTATCCAGTAAAAGATATTAACGGAAAGAATAGAAAGCTTTATGAACGATATAAAGCCATTCCTACAGAGAATATGGAATTTATAGGTCGATGTGGTATGTATGTTTACATCGATATGCATCAGGCAATTAATTCGGCATTGGCCACAGTAGAAAGATTTAGAAAGAGGTTTAAATGAGAAACATCATCTATCAATATTGGAAAGGTCCAATGAAACCTGGTGTGAAAGCAAGTACCAAGCTAATGAAAGAATATGCTGATCGTATTGGTGCTGAATATCGGTTTGATCATAATATCGAAATGGCAAGTCAAGTAGTAGATATTCCGATTTATTATGAACCGGCAAATCCTCTTGTTGATGGATTCTTTGATAAGTATGATAATATTGCTTTGGTTGATATTGATGTATTTCCAGTTGAAGGCTTAACTCAGAATATCTTCGAAGAACTAAATGGCGAAGATGCTGGTATTTGTACCGAGCCTATGCAACCAAAGTTTAGACAAATCTATAATGTAGCTGGTATTACAAATAGTAATGATTCCAATTGGGCTGCACTTCTAAAGAAACAATGGGGAATTGAATATTCACGTGACATTGATGGTCGTCCCATGGTTTATAATACTGGTGTTGTTATTATATCCAAAAATGGTTTGGCTAAAATGAAAAAGAATTGGCCAAAATTCCAAGAATATGTTAATGTAGTTCGTAGAGCTGGATTCCCTAGATTTTATCTTCTATTCCAAGATTACTTCTCTGCATTCATTCATATGCGTGGTTTTAAATTTAAAGCATTGGATAATAATTGGAACTCTTACGTTCATAAGTTAGGATCCCACCCAAATGCTACTGTGAATGATACTCGTACCGCAAATACTAAATTGGTACATATTATGTTTAGAACGGCAGATGATTGGCCAGAGGAATCTCTATGGCAAATTACAAATAAACCAGTATCTGAATGGCAACTACCTGTAAATAAAAATTGGCCGAACGAAGGTTAACGATTTACATTATAGAAGTTATTTGATATTATACATTTGAGGATATGAAATGATTAATGCAGATTTAAGTCATGTAAAATCGTTAAAGGAATTCAACAGTGAAATCCGTAGACAGCAAGAAGAAGCTCACGGAGCCGATTATTGTCAAATTCATGATGCAATTAAAAAATATATGAAAGAGTGTAAAAGCTATATGGAACTTGGTACACACCAAGGGGGTACCGCTTCTGCAGCCATGCTTTGTAAACCGAATCGAGTATATCTTGTTGATATGGATATGTCAAGGTACCGTAAGTTTCTTGAACCTATTGCATCAGACTTTTGTGACAAGAACGATATTGAACTTATTGTAAGAGAAATAGATTCAACTAGTGTTGCTACAATTAATATGACGGATATGTTGGTTATTGATTCCTATCATCATCCGACACATATGCAAAGAGAATTAAATATTCACGGGCCTAATGTTCGTAAATATATTATTGCTCATGATACCAGTATTATAAATGGTAAACCCAATGATTCTCTTTATCAATGCTTAAAAAAATTTGCCTCTGAAAATAACTGGGAAATTATTGAACGCGGTATTACAAATGTTGGTTATACTGTATTAAAGAAAAAATAATATGACAGAGGAAATAATGTATAAGCTTGATCATGGCCATAATGATTTTATAATAAAAGCATTTATTATTTCATTAATGAATAATTCTCAAGCACAGTACACAACTCGTAATTTACTTCATTCTATAAATGTTACGAAATCACAAATACAACCATTTATTGTTCCTGCTACAACACCTGAAACAATTGATTTAGATATTATATGTAATTTTAATAAAGAATATATTAAAACTTTATATGACAAAACAGGAAAACTAAGATATACTTGGCCAAAAACTCCGGCTGAGGATGGCATTGATTTTTCAACTGGAATTTATAAAAGAGCATATGCTGCAGCAGATTGGAGAAAAGTTGCTGCGTGTTCAATAAGTCATATGAAACTTTGGCAACATTGTATTGATTTGGATGAACCAATTTTAATTTTAGAACACGATGCCTATTTTATAACAAAATTTAAATATATTAAAATAGCAATGTGTGGTAAAAAAGATGGAAATCAATATTATGGACATGATGAAATTGAATCTGCAAATTTAAATCCTGTAGGAGAATGGACTGGGGGTATTTGTGGTATAAATGATCCTAGAGGTGCTACAAGAAAAAGCGGCATATTTCATATGAAACTTGAACACACAATAGGAACTACATCAGACCCATTAAAAAATGGTCTTGCTACAGTCCCATATGTTGATGAACCTGGTGACATACCATTACCTTCTGGTCTTCCGGGTAATTCTGCTTATATTATTAAACCATGGGCTGCTAAAAAACTTCTGGAAAAAACTTCTGAAATAGGTATATGGCCAAATGATGCATTAATGTGTCGGCAATTTTTTCCTTGGTTGCAACATTATTTTCCTTATTTTACTAAAGTTCAAGGCTCTGCTTCAACCACAACAAAGTGATTATATTATGAAAACACAGGCGTATGTTATTACCATTATGGACAATGAACGATCTGTAGCCGCAGCCAAGCGATGCATTGAATCGGCTACTAGGTTTGGAATCGAATGCCACCACTTTCAAGCAATTACACCAAAGGATAATATTCAACAAAAATTTAAAGATGAAGGCATTAATCCTTCACGTTTTGATGAACAATATTCTCGGTTGGAAAACTGTATGTCAGCATTCTTTTCACATTACTCAACCTGGAAAAAGTGTGTAGAACTAAATCATGAAATTACAGTATTTGAACATGATGCTGTAGTTGTAGATCGAATTCCAGATTTTATTAATTTTAAAGGCTGTGTTAATCTAGGTAAACCATCATACGGTAAATTTAAAACGCCAAAAAAGGTGGGCGTAAATACTCTTACATCAAAGATTTATTTTCCAGGTGCTCATGCATATCGGCTAACGGTTTCTGGAGCTAAAGCATTAATTAAACATGCTAAAGATAATGCAGAACCGACTGACGTATTTCTTCGGCTTGAAAACTTTCCTTGGCTTGAGGAATATTATCCTTGGCCAGTAGAGTGTAAAGATTCATTTAGTACTATTCAGCATACTAAAGGTTGTTTGGCAAAACACGGCTATACTAAAGATTATGTAATAGAGGAAATCTAATATGAAAGCAGTAGTTTGTGTATGGTGGGGTAACAAATTCTCTGTAGATTATGTGTATAACCTAAAAGCAATGGTAGAACGAAATGTGACAGATCCAGTCCGTTTTGTTTGCTATAGTGATAGAGCTATTCCTGGGGTTGAAACCGTCAGACTGAAACCAGGATTTGAAGGTTGGTGGAATAAACTTCAGCTATTTGATCCTAAACTACACGTGGCTGATCACGTGGTTTATTTTGACCTTGATACGTTGATTACTGGTAATATTGATTTTCTATTTGAAAAGAATTTCTGGTTCATGGGAATTGAGGATGTTGGTGCCGTAAATCCATGGCAACAGCATCTGAAAAATGTTCTACAAACTGGGGTTATGGCTTGGGATTTCCATGCCAACTCTTTCATCTATACTGATTTTGTAATGAACTATGATATTCTAAAAAATAAATTTAGAGGCGATGGTGAATATCTAAATACTAAGATTAATCCATATCATCGTAAACTACTACAGCATGAATATCCTGGTAAACTAAAGTCCTACAAATATGATATATATCCTGGCCCTCCGAAAAAAGATGTCTCAATCATTTGTTTTCACGGTCGGCCGAGTATTGTCCAGGCATTGGAACATTCAGTTACAACACCTTTGGCGACATATGAACCTCAAAATTGGATTAAGGACTACTGGTATCACTAATGGGAAGAGTTGTACATATTATTGGTAATGGTGATTGTGCCACATTCTACAGACCTGCACCAGGAATTAAATTAACTTGTAATATGCCTGCATTTGATATTGCGGATGTATATGGAACGGTAATGGTTGATTTTAAAATGATGAAGGCTCTTGCCGAAGGGTCATTAAAACTGGATGCATATGATTGGATTCTAGGTTTCAGACCAAAGAAATGGATGGAGATGCAACCACAGTTTTACATGAAATATGCCAAGAATGTAAAAGAATTCTATACACATTTACCATCATACGTAGGTAACTACACAGAATTTAATTGTGGTCATATGGCGGTCCATTATGCGGCGAACAAATTAAAAGCAGATGAAATACACATGTATGGGTTTGATTCCATCTTTGATATGAATCTCCGTAGTGTCACAGATCTTTATTTGTTCTCTGACCGCAGCCCTTTAAATACCCACAGACTTAACAGCAATTGGCGACCAATCTGGGAACAAATGTTTAAAGAGTTCCCAAAGACAAAATTTGTTCTTTATCACAAACATAATCAGATTAAAATTCAAATACCAGACAACGTCATCATTGATACCAGTAGAGTCAAAAAATAGTTGTTTACATTATAGTCTAGTTGTGATAGTATGAAACTATGTTATATGAAATCCACACCGGCAAAAAATACTCAAAGACCATAGATGAAGCTATGGGCTTTATAATTGATCATCTGGATCTACCCAATAATGTTTGGGTAGATCTTTTTATTGTATCCAATAAGGATAATTCCTGTGGTGGTGCAGTTGATATGGAAGAAGATGATGATGGTTATCACCGCTTCCATGTGGATATAAATAATAAACTATCTCGTGATGAAATGATAGTAACCTTGTTCCATGAAATGAAACATGTTGAGCAAACAGCAAACGGAAGGCTCGATCAAACTATCTGGGAAGGTAAAGACTATAGTAATGTAGCATACCTTGATCGACCTTGGGAAAAGGAAGCATACGAATTTGAGTCTAGAACAATTCTTCTCTACCGAGACAAATTGCGACAAAAAGTGCTTTGATTCCATAGAAACCAACATTAATCTCACAGTACCCTGGTTTCTTATGGCAGCATATGCCTATTATGTGGAAGATGATCCCATTCTTACAGACGCACAGTATGATCGTTTGGTTCACCGAATGATTGATAACTGGAATAAGATTGAACATAGGCATAAAAATCTCATAACACTTGACGCATTAAAAGCTGGTACTTTTATAGGTAAATACCCAAGTATAATAGCTGGGGCAGTAAAACAAGTAAGGAATATTTAAATGTCTAGCGATAGCGACGATCCCTGTGATGATATAACAGGTAAGAATCTATCAAAATGGTTAAAGAGTAAAAAATAATGATTTACATTTAATCCAAAATATATTATTATATCATGTTGATTTGGAGAATACTATGAACATTTTTGTACTTGACTACCATCCAGTTGCTGCAGCCAAGCAGCAGTGTGACAAGCATATTGTAAAAATGATCCTTGAATCTGCTCAGATGCTATCCACGGCACATCGGATTCTGGATGGTACTAAAACCAAAATTACATCTAAATCCGGTAAACGGACTGTTGACGGATGGCTACTATCCGATAACATGGATAGTATTATTTACAAAGCGGTTCACACAAAACATCCCTGCACTATTTGGACAATGGAATCAGTTGCCAATTATATGTGGCACTATGAACATTTTGTAGCATTGTGTGATGAATATACATATCGTTATGGTAAGATTCACGGCACAGAAACAAAACTTCGTGATATTCTAAAAACACCACCTAAAAATATTCCTCAGAAAGGTCTTACGCCATTTAAATTGGCAATGGGTGTGGCACCTCAGTGTATTAATCACAAAGATCCTGTTGGTTCATATCGTGCATTTTATCAAACCAAACAGGAACGATTTAAAATGACCTGGACCAAACGTGAAGTTCCTTCATGGTTTAAAGCAGCATAGGATATAATTATGAAATATTATCGTATTGAACCGACCCATAAAAAATCAGTAATTGAAAATACCATCTTTCGTAGGAAGGATGAAAATGGCAATTATATTTTTCTTAAAAGAGAACTAGGTTGGCGCTGGGGTTCATTTCTTTTTTCAGTACCTGAGACTGACGAGGAAATTAATGATTATATTAGTGACCAGGGTTATGAAACTTTTTTGGAGTGGGTAAACGATTATGGGTTTGAGGATCAGATGGAATCCAAAACCAACGCTGAAATTATCACAAGTAAATTGCTACCAAGTGAATCGGATGAATTTGTTGATGTAACAGATGATTATTCCAATGCAACAGTTATTGAAGCATGGGATGGTATCTGGGAAGATTGGATTGCATATTCATTTAAAACTGAACTCAGTTATGATGAAAAGGAATCCATGGCAGAACAAGCTTCCGAAGCCTTTTATGAAAATAATGAAGAAGGTGTGGAAGAACTTGGTTGGGAATACTTTGATACTACATTTGAAATTCAGTGTAGTGTATCAATAACACCTTGTGATGAAGGCGGTAACCCACTAGAAAATGCTTGATATTAAAGTCCATGGATTCTGCCCTTTTGATATAAAAGAAATATATCTATCCGAAGGTCTTTATACCCATAACCATATAAAAGGTGATTATACCATTGAGATTATAGACGGAAATAAAACCGTCTATATTACTGACTTTGCTGGCACTCAGACTTTTAATAAATTACCTAGAAATTCTACACTGGTTGTACAGAATAATGAAATAATCTATCATAAAGAAAATATAGAAATATCTAGTCTTTTTTACAAACCACCTCAAGGTATAAAGGTAAGAGGTACATATGATGAGTTATTTCAAGCCATTGACGACGCTGTAAAATTACGCTGTATAGACGATCCTTGGATTACTATGAGTTCAGGTCATGATAGTGGTACCATAGTAGCATCGGCTCTCAGTCAAGATTTAAAATTCAATACTCTATCGGTAAAAGCGGTAGAGGATATGAAGGTACTAAATCAGAGACTTTGGTTAACCGAAGGCATCCTTATTGATAAATATGATGATACCAAAGAAGCACACGAGGTTGCCGCAGATGGTTTGGCACAATACACATGTAAGACTTTGCTCTTAGGTCTCGGCGCTGATGAATACCTTGATACACGAGACTATCAACTAGCTACAACATTCTTTAGAGAATCCAGTCACTACTATCACAAACATGATATTCAGCTTAGATATCCATTACTGGATCCACACGTCTTTTTCATGTATCATTCCTTAGAATGGCAGTTAAAAGACGATGATAAAAAGCCACTACGTATGTACATGCAAAGTAGAAATTTTCCATATAGAACCGAAGGCAAAATTTCTTTTCATTTTTGACTAAGTGATTGCTTTTAAACAAAACAAAGTTGTTTACATACCCGACTAGACGTGATATAGTACTACTATAGGCAATGGAAGGTTATATCATGAAACTCAAAGAACTTCGCAAGATCGGCAAGGGACTTGGTGTTAGGATCGAAGCTGACCGCGACGACACGGGCTGGGGTTATTGGCTTGTCAAGGATGACGGTTCGGGTGAAGGTATATGGAGTGATGAGAACTTTTGTACTAGTTTATATGAAGTTTTGTATAAATTGGAAATCTATAAGGCCGGAGTCAACAAATGATGGAATATTATGAATTTGCAAAAAGCCTACGTGGCATTGCTCGTCGAGCTGATACTTTTGGTCATGATCGTCAGCGCATTCTTGAAGAGCTGATCTTTGCTGCTGAGAACCTCGAGAAGGTTGCAGAGAATCTTGAAATGAAAATGATCATTCAAATGCAGAATGATTGGGTGGAGGCAAACTAATGGGAACCGTAGCAGCAGTAGCAATCTTTCTTGTGGTCCTTGTTGTTGGTGGAGCAATCCTGGAGGTTTTCTATGAGTGACAAGCTACATGAAGCCATCGTGCGTGCGGCGCTGGAGAGGGCGGTAACATGCTGCGAAGACGAATTGCGTAACACCGCAATGTTATTGTCCAACCCACCTAAGTCTTCTGCTGCGTGGGATGCAGCTAATTCTATCCGCCGTGTCGCATCCAACCCCGCAGAGGTGGCGGCGATCATCAAGAAGGCAGCAGAGGAGGATCGGTGAGTGTGATGAGTGACGATCTGGTGAAGCGGCTGCGAAATACAGGAAGCATGTCTCATGCTCAGGTGTGGGAGACTCTCGAAGAAGCAGCCGATCGGATCGAGGAACTGGAGGCAAGGGAAGAAGCTATCGTGACGGCGGCGCTGTTTCAGGCGGCTAATTTGATGCTTGATGGGCGAGCATACGCTGTCGAAGAACACGGCGAGCGCAGCCTTGTAGTCGCAGATATGGACGCAAGACACGAGGCCATCCGCGCCCTCGCATCCGACCCTGCCGAAGTGGCGGCGATCATCAAGAAGGCAGGGGAGGGCCGGGGATGAGCAAAACGCTGATTATCACAAATGGGCCTCTGACTAGACGAGCAATAAACTACATACGGTTCGCGCCGTTAGGTCATGTCATAGTGTGTAGACCTGTTGAAGAAAAAATTTCAGGTGTAAGCGTGACCTCGTTTATTTTAGATGAACTCGCAGCAGGGAAGAATCGGAGATGAGTGACGATTTCAATAAATGGCGTGAACAACTAAATGTTCGTATTGCTATTCAATCAGAGCTGGATCGCATTAACGCTAAGCCTGTTCGTTCAGACTTTGAAGATATGGTTGAAAAAGATATTTACAATTCTGGTCCATTTGATTATAATAAATCATGGAAAGAACACGTACGACTCTATTGGCTGGAGAAATTGACATGAATAAATACGTTTTGGTTACGGCCATTTCAACCCATCGTATGCGGTATTGCATTCCGTTGGATGATCTTCAAAAGATGAATGAAGATATGCCTGTGGATCCTGCATGGGCTTGTGATAGTGTTGTAATGAATGAAGTGGATGAATTCTCTCAGGAACACCTTGGTGAACTCATTGTTGACTATAATGTTCTTACTGAGGATGAAATCCTAGAACAATTTGATAAAGACAATAACTATCTGACTACGTGGTCAAAAGAGAAAAAGCTTGAACATATCCGTAACTGGAGGTTTGATAACCGATGAACATTCATCATCGCCCACAATTTAATACTCAAACTGCTTGTGAACTCTATTCTGAAAAGGATGGAGTTCCAGTGACATATGTTTGCACTACTGCACTTGGTAGTGGTACTCAGGCAGTTGATGTGTTCTATCGTGAGAAACCACACCCTGAATTCGGTAATCGTTATTTCGGGTTGTATCGTAATCCATATGCAGGCTACGCCGAAATCATGATTACCAATGCAGATATTGTTGAAGATCTTACGTTTGATATGATTGAAGTAAATGATCAGTGGCACTACAGTCAACATCGTCATGACTTCTATAGTGTTGGTGGTACAAGCATTGATGGTGGTCGAGCATATATTCGTTTGGTTGGTGATATCAATGTTCCTCGGGCAACTCTGAAAGTTGTCAATGGTCAATTTGAAAAGGTAGTAGAAGATGTCACGGTTTGAATCTCCAGTTTTTGAAAAAGGCTATCCAAGTTTTGAAGCAGTAAATCGTGTTGAGGTAATCGACAACACCGGTCGTGCTTATGTGAAAAACAACGTTCAGGCTGTTGTGCCAGACTTGCAAGATGATGGTAAGACTCTGAAAATCTTTTTGACGTACGAAGAAGATGAAGAGATTTGTAATGATTAAGCATTTCTGGAAAGGTTTCAAGGAAGGGTTCACGAAGACTTCAATTAAACTTTTTCCTCTAACAACGTTTGCAATTGGACTATACTTAGGGAAGTGGTTACTATAATGAGCCTAACAAGTAAAGCACAAGCATATGATGTTCTTGTCAAAGAGCTATTTGTTCTATTGGATAAGACTGAAACAACTGACGAAGGATTCGCCCATCGTCCTGTAAAAATCTATTGTACTCGTGAACAAGACCGTTTACAACTGAATCAGATTTTGGTACAATTAAAGCATACGCTTGAGGATTGGGGATGAGCATTACATTAGACTTTGATGATGATGGTATCTGGCTGATTGAGGAAACCAATCAAGGCCCATTGCAGATGGGCCACATTCCTTGGCGTGTAATTGCAATTTATTTAAAAGAGTATTTGAAATGAGCGGAATTGAAGATCTTCAAGAACAGATCTGGGAACTGCAAGCTCAGGTAAGAGACCTTGAAGCAAAGCTTGATCGTATTACCTATGTGCCTCCAGTTGTTCCAATGACACCGTTGAAGTCAAACAGCACCACGTGCACTAGATGTGGAATACGTTGGGAAGGCGTGATGAGTTACTATTGTAGCAACCTTGATTGCCCTATTCAAATGCAAGTAACATCGCAAATATAGGAAAGCAAAATGAAAATCTATATCGGACCATATCGTAGTCGTTGGATTAGCACCATCCACGATCGTCATATGATGTTGAAGTATGGTCTTGAGTGGACTGATAACAAAGACTGGGAAGACCGTGCTTGGGAACGAGTAGAAGATGTTTTTCAGTGGATCTACAACCACACCATCAACCTGTATCTCGACAAGGTAGAACTAGAACGTAAAATTAATATTCGCATTGATCGTGAAGATACTTGGAGCATGGATCACACTCTTGCTCATATCGTTGTTCCGATGCTCAAGCAACTGAAAGAGACTAAGCATGGTTCTCCTTATGTTGACGATGTAGATGTTCCTGAGCATCTTAGAAACAATAGTCCCAACGATAAAGAGTTTTGGAATGGTGACATTGACGACAATCATCACGCTCGTTGGGAATGGGTTCTTGATGAAATGATCTGGGCGTTTGAGCAAAAGATCCGTGGTGATTGGGAAAGTGATTACTACGGTGAATGGATCGAAGATGATTCTAAAGCATTAGGAGGAAGCTTTGAATCATGTGATCGTGAAGGAATGAAAGCTCATCAAAAACGTATGAGCAACGGCTTCCAACTATTTGGTAAGTATTATGAAGCACTATGGGACTAAATTTTTTTTCAAATAATTAAAAAAAAGTGTTTACATTTCATTTTAGATGTATTACTATACTACTATAGGAAATGAAAGGAACCCTACATTATGGCACATATGGTTGAAACAATGGCTTATGCTGGTGAACTTCCCTGGCACGGGCTTGGTGAAAAGGTATCCAATGATCTGACTCCTGCACAAATGATGCAGAAGGCTGGCGTGGATTGGGAAGTACATGAAGTTGAATCGTTCATCGAGTTCAATGGTGTTCGTAAATCCACAGGTCAGAAATCTCTGGTCCGTGGTACCGATGGTAAAATTCTTACAAACGTTGGTGAGGATTGGAAACCGGTTCAAAACCAAACCGCATTTGAATTCTTTTCTGAATATGTTCTTGCTGGTGATATGGAAATGCATACGGCTGGTTCGTTGAAAGGCGGACAGGTTGTGTGGGCTCTTGCCAAAGTTAAAGAATCCTTTGACCTTTTTGGTGGTGACCAGGTTGACTCCTTTATGCTTTTCTCAAATCCTCACCAATACGGTAAGGCAATTGATATTCGGTTCACTCCGATCCGAGTGGTTTGCAACAATACCTTGACAATGTCTCTGAATATGAAATCGGATCGTGCCATCAAAGTTGGTCATCGTACCACTTTTGATGCTGACTCGGTTAAAGTAACTCTCGGCATTGCTCACGAGAAATTTGCAAAATATAAGGAAATGGCTGAGTTTCTTGGTTCGCGTAAAGTTACAGCTGAATCCTTGCTCCAGTACTATGACAATGTGTTTCCCCTGTCCTCTGGCTTGGAAAAGCGTAAAGAACTCACAAAGGATACTTTGTCTCGTAGTGCTCGTCAGGCTTTCGATGTTTTGGAAACACAACCTGGTGCACAATATGCTGAAGGTACCTGGTGGCAGGCATTCAATTCCGTAACCTACATTACGGATCACGTGCAAGGTCGGAATGCAGAAAATCGGCTTCACAGCCAATGGTATGGTTCAAACCAGGCTCGTAAGGTTCAAGCCGCAGAGCTTGCAGTAAAAATGGCGTTGGCAGCGTGAGCTGCCAACCAACTACTCTTAATCTATGGATAATGAAATGATTGATTATAAATTTAATGAAGGCAAATATATTCAAGAGATTCAAGAATATATTGATAGTACATATGGACAACACTATTCCAAACACAAGATTCAATCAACAGAAGTAATCATTGACCGTGGTCACGGTACAGGTTTCTGTATGGGAAATGTCGATAAGTATTCCAATCGTTATGGAAATAAAGGCACTCGTGATGATGCTCGTAAGGATCTTATGAAGATTCTGCACTATGCAATCATTCAACTTTATATTCATGATAATCAATTGTGACATAAATAATACACACAATAATTTTTAAATTTAGTTGTTTACATTTACCATGTAATATGATTAAATATACTTGTAAACGTTGAAGCGACGTGGACACATTCTGGACCTGGGGGCGGTACCCAGCGACTCCACCATAGATACACTGTTTAGGGTATTCAGTTACACGGGGACAGGCTTTACGCCGTTTGGCAGTGTATCTTTGATGGGGTCGAAATTAGGATCGACAGGTGTGAAGATAGAGTGGAGTTTACCGGATGACCTCGTATCGGTCAATTAAACTAAATGCAAACGATAACTTTGCTCCTACAGGTTACGCCCTAGCGGCCTAATGCTGGTGGGTTGGCAACTTACCTAGAAACAGAAAAGTTGCACTTTCATTCAAACAATAGGGAACTAAAATGAAAAATATTCTTCTTGCAACTGCAGTACTTTTTGGCGCAGCGTCTGCTGCTTCAGCTTGGGAACTTGGCGACACTGGTATTAACATCGGCGGCGAAGTTGATTTTAACTACACTACTGGTGTAGAGGATTATGCTTTGGATCTTACTACTGGCGCTGGCTTCTCAAAGTGGGGCGTAACTTTCAATGCAGAAACTACTTGGGATCTTCTAGACCTAAACACTGACAATGATCTTTTCACTGGTGTGGATTTTGATGCCGCATATCAGTATGGCGCTGTAGAAGTATACGGTGAAGTTTCAGCTGATGCAGACTTTGAGTTCGGTGACGTAACTATCGGTACTCGTCTAGCATTCTGATTTTACCTTATTCGGTAAAAAATAAAGAAAAGGCGGCTAAATGCCGCCTTTTTTATATTATTCGGTAAATTAAAGACCTGATAACATTTTCTGAGTTTCAGCCAGTTCAGGATCTGATACCAAGCCATATTCTGCTAGAGGTCCGTTTGGTCCTGCCATATCATCACTCATAAAGAATTGAATGTAATCTCTTAAACCAGGTATTACATCTAGGTGTGCATTCTTTATATAGAAATAAAGTGGACGACTTACAGGATATTCACCACTAGCAATGGTTTCTGCACTGGCAGATACGCCGTTCATTGTAGCAGCATATAGAGTTGATGTGTTATTAAGTAAGAAACTTAGACCAAATACACCAATACCATTGGTATTATTTTCCATTCTGGAAAGTGTTTCGGTATAATCACCATCAATATCTATTGCAACACTGTCTGTACGAACTGTAACACATTCAGCAGTAGCAGCCTTGGCATCACCACCATTTTGTCTCATAATAAGATCGTAGGTCCCTACCATCTTACAGCCTTCTTCCATTACTTTAATATCAAACACTTCACGTGTGCCGTGTTTGGTTCCTGGAATATAGACTAAGATGTCACGGTTAGGAAGTGATGGGTCAACCTCTTGCCAGTTAGTAACAGTTGATCTTGCACTGATAGCAAGGTAGATGTGAGCTGGAGTTAAGTTATTAAAACCTTGATTTTCATTACGGCTGGCAAATACGATGCCATCATAACCAATACGAACTTCTGTGATTGGACCAATTGCTGCTTCACAAGCTGCCCATTCTTCTTCTTTCATTTTAGAACTACTGTTAGCAATATCAACAGTATTAGTACCTACACCTTCACAAAGTCTTTTACGACCGGCACCAGAACCACCACCTTCTACAATTGGCGTTGGAAAATCAAAGTTTTCACCAAATGCTTCCGCAACAATAGTTGCATATGGGAGAACAGTACTGGATCCAGTAATTTGGATATTATCACGAGCATAAGCGGTAGTTGCTGCAAGGGAAAGTGCTGCAGTTAGTAAAAATACATTTTTCATTGGAACCTCTTTTATTGTTAGTAAAAAATTCTAACAAATTATATATCTAGAGGTTGTAACAAACAGGTAACAGTTTTGTAATAATTAGATTATATTTTCATCTCCACGTAACAACTTCATCTAATTGTTCTTGAGTCCAATTTTTATAGTAACCTTGGCGTTCAAGTATTTTACTTGCATTTTTTAATTTATCTTTTGACTGGATAAGAATCAAAGCCCATTTGCCCTGATTCATTTCAACATCGGAAATGACTTCTTTATTATCAGGGTGATCCTCAAGTGCTATGAGTCCTGCTGGAATTAGAATCTCTTTATTTAACCTTTCTACCGTATCTACTAGTGTCATAGCACTTATAAGCTGCGGTACCAGTCCTATTACAAGCACTTCCTTGATTTCCCATAGGGCAGGATTTTTATATTTTATACACAGTCTATCTAAATCGGATACGCTTTCAGCTATTTCATATGTAATTTGATGCCGAACCACAGCTTGTTTTGCAAACGGACATGGAATATTTTCCAATTGCTCATTGTACACACTTACGAAATCGTGTATCCAGTTCTCTACATCATGCTGTAGTTCTGCAACCTTATTCATCAGGAAAGTCTCTATATAGAAAATGTTGGATTGTTTCTACATCCACAAGATGGTTAAAGCCAACATGTTCACCTTCAATATTTTGTTCATTTCTAATAACACTAGTCATAGCATCATCTAATTGTTGCATATTTTTAAATTCCATATCAATACGAAATTCTGGTAGATCCATACTACGAAATCCAAGTTTCATACGAGTAATACGATAGGTTTCCATTCGACCCATCTCTACCATTTTATCCATAAATTTTTTCATAAATGCTACAAATTCATGAGCATTTACATTTTCGGTATGATCAGCGTAAATTGTATATACATCCATTATATCGGTCCTAATTCCTCATAACCATTAATTTTTTTATATTCTGCAGCTTCACCGAGATATAAGTACTTATAACCTTTACTCTTATATACTGCACATTCATTCTTAAGAGTTTTAATTCCCAAGTTTAATTTTGGATTTTCATAGTCCCAAGCAAATTGAATTGCCTCAATATTTTCTTTATCGTGTTTACGAATAATACTAAATGCAACTAATTTTCTATTATAATAATATCCTATTACATCATTTGACATATCAATATATTCACTGTCAAATATGGGCATGACACTTTTAAAATTCTTATATCGACAATATTTGGTATAGATAGAATTAAGTGTATTAAAATTTAAATCGCTATGAGGCGGCCATAAATTTAATTTTTTCCAATCTAAATTATCTTTATAGTTTGTCTTTTCTAAATTAATTCTGGAATAAATCATGGGAACTCCAATGGAAAATCGTTATAATATTTGGAACAAATGGGATCCATTAAAGGTCGTTGTCCTTGGTGATACTTATAAGCCTGAATTCTATAATGGAATTAAGGACAATAACGTAAGAGATGTTCTTCTTAGAATATGTGAAGAAACTCTTGAAGATTTAGAGTATTTTGAAAAGGTATTAAAAGATTTCGGGTGTAAAGTCTTAAGACCTAAAATGGATCCGAATGATAATATTATGAATTATGTTGACAATAAAGGAAGACTAAAGGGTAGCTCAGGTGGTGTACCACGTCCTCCTCTATTTCCTAGAGATGCACAATTTGTACTAGGAAATAGAATTGTATATACTAATAATGAATTTAAAAATTATTGGATAAAATTATTGCATAATTATAATAATAAAGATGTTATAGATTTAAGAAAAAATATAAAAATAAATATTAAACCTCGAGATTTTGATAATAATGTAATCGACGCTCCAAGTTATACTGTGGTTGGAAAGGATCTTTATATAGATCAAGGTGATTTAAAAATTATTGAACTTCATAAACAAAAACTATTAAGTAAAACAAAAGACATAAGATTAAATTATTTACATCATGGTGGTCATAGCGATGCATGTTTTCATACTATAAAACCAGGTGCAATTATAAGTTTAAGAGAAATTCAAACATATGATAAAACTTTTCCTGAATGGGATGTATGTTACTTACCAAATCAAAGTTGGGATAAAGTTGATGGATTTTTACAAATAAAACAACATGTAAGAGGAAAATGGTGGGTTCCAGGAGAAGAAGATAATATTGAATTCACATTATTTGTGGAAAATTGGTTGGATAACTGGGTCGGTTATGTAGAAGAAACTGTGTTTGATGTAAATGTTTTGGTATTGGATGAAAATCACGTTTGTATCAATAACCCAAATAATAAAGAGGTAAATGCATTTCTTAAAAAACACAAAATGGAAGGAATCCATATCCCGTGGAGACATAGATTCTTCCATGATGGTGGTTTACATTGCCTTACTCTTGATCTATATAGAGAAGGATCAATGGTAGATTATTTTCCTGAAAGAGGTAATGTTGGCGTAATTGATTACGGATTTGATTAATTCCAACTACCATCCCAGTTATAGAAAATATGAATGCCAATCTCTGTTGAAACTTCCATATACTCAGTCCATTCTGGGGCTTTAATATATGTGGCATGATAAAAGAGAGATCCTTCGGTGGGGTCATCTTCTTCATCATTATATACGGTTTCGGCAACACTTAAAGCTACAGTATAACTATCATAATCTTGAATACGATCCGATCGTCCATCACGAGTCCAACTAAATTGAGCATTTTGCCATACAACAGAGCAAACATCATCAGGAAAATATTCGTGTTCAACTCGATTCATTGTAACCTGAGCTACTGCAATTTGACCTATAACAGGTTCGCCTCGAGCTTCGTGGTAGATATTTAGAGCCAAACACTCGATGTCACGTGATTGGACCTCTACTGAAGCCTTGGCCCAATCCAGGGTCACAACTACAGCACCTACCATTACAAGTCCTGTAATTGTATTTGATAGGATATTCATTTCACTGCCTCATAGTATTTTTATGATTATATTCTATCACATTACTTGTTATAAGTAAACACCTTATTTAATTAATTTGCAAGTGGGTTATCTAGTGCTCGTTGAATCCTTTGTTCTAAACGAGTCTCTAGATCTCGTATCTGTCTATCTGTGTCTGTAGCTAATGAATCACGCTTCTGATCAAAGTCGGACATCATACGATTACGAATTGCATCAAATCTTTCCTCAGCAGATCTAATTTCAGTACGAACCTCTTGTTCACTTGTTCTGAGTTGATCCCTTACATCGGTTTCAAGTTCTCTCATTCTATCTTCGGTTGCACTTACAATATTCTCTAGTTGTGTAACATCCTCTGCAATACCAAGTCGAATATCTCTTGTATATTCACGTGCTTCTAGAACAGAATCCTCTGCTGCATTTACCCTTTGATCTAGTACCGAAAGTTGTTCCTGAAATCCGGAAAGATCTGGAGCTACATAGCTTTGGATTTGTTCCTTCATATCCATATAGTCCTGGTACACAACAAATGCACCATAAAGAGCGCCAATACCAGAGCTGATAAGAGTCATGGCTGCACCAATGGTTACAGCCGTGACTTTAATTCCGAATAGTCGAAACTCTTTATTCTTTAGGTTTTCAATCTCTTCATCAAATTTCTCGAGACCTTCACCTAGATCCTTCTCAGACATTTATTTTTCTTCCTGTGCTTTCTGCACATCGGCTTTATCAACAGTGCCATTTTCCATAAGAAGATTCCGATTTGCCATATGTGCTATTTGTACATCAGCTTTATTCTGTCCGTGATAACGAACAGCATGACCTTCATTGATAAGTATCTCAGTTACTCTCTGTCCATCTGGTGTTAAGAAGTCACCAAGGATACGACCGAATTTGCCTTTCATATCCTCACCGTCTGGACTTATTTCGGTTTTAAGGATAGCGGTTTCACCTAGAAGTTCTTGTAATCTTTTCTTACTTGCTAAACCAAATATTTTTTCTACTGGATCTGATGTTCTTGATTCAGGGGTATCAATACCCATGATACGAACTCTTTCTCCTGAAAGAATAATATTAAATCCTAAATCAATGTCAACGTCAACTGTGTCACCGTCAACTATTCTTTTAATCGTACAATTATACTCGTATGGCATTTTTTACCTATTCTGTTGTGAATTGCAATTCTCTTAGTTGTTGTAGTTCTGCTTCAAGTCTCATTATTTCAAGTCGCTTGCGCTGAAGTTCCAGCTCATAAAGATCATTACAATTTACTCTTTCTTTTGGTCCGCCAATAGGTATGGTAATTCTAGCATATACACCAACACTTCCTACCGATGGTCCGTTTATATAATTATTAAATGAATCATATTGTCCATTATCAATTAATCCAGTCACACCAAATTCCAAATTTGTAGCCGCACCAATTGCATTAGAGCAATCAAGATCACCAGATCTAACACTATCACTTTGATAGTTTTGTGGAGCACTTGGTAATGCTAATCCTAAAGTATTACTTTGTGCAAACGCTATACTACCAACAAATATAAATGGTATTGCATATAATAATTTCATAACTCATCTCATCTTACTCTTGAACAAACTCTAGATGTAATTGTAGTACTATCACCATTTTGTAAATTACGTGAATCGGTGCAAATATATTCGACTTTATCTAAATCACTATCTTTAATGTAAACATCAAATATTTGTCTTTGATTATGTAAAATCCTAATTGTAGAATTTTTTGTAGCAAAAGGTATTCTATTCCAATTTTCTGTATATACACTAATTCTATAAAATTCTATTTCTTCTCTGGCGTTATATAATTCCAAAGATGTTACAGATATGCCATCCATAAAAGATGGACGAAATTCTGGGTAGGTAGGTGTTAGCTCGTGAGCCGATACCGACCCACAAGCTAACCCAAATATCAAAGCACTAATAATATGTTTCATCAGTTTTCCTTAATTGGCAATACATTCTGCTGTTACAACGGCAGTATAGTTACCACCAGGAAATGATTTATCAACACCATATGTTGCTGATGATTCTATTTCAAACCAAGTTGAACCTGCTGTGTGAAGATCATATTCAGATACGTTATTATATGTAATTTTATTTGTATCATAGTCAGACATTCCTGGTGCTGATACTGATGATACTGATACCGAACCAGTCCATGTAACCGTATCGGTTAAACTTGGGCTCGATGAAAACTCAGTTGGTGTATAGAATTTTGCAGTATAGTAATTTGCAAGTGACACATCGACACGTATAATGGGAGTTCTACCTCCGTCAGCAGCAGCCGTAGTTAATTCATCTGGGGTTGGTTGTGCATAAACACCAGTTCTGGTAGTGACAATCGTACATTTAGATTGCACAGTACCTACGATTGGTGTTGTTGTTGCGTATGCAGTAGTACTTGTTAGAATAAGTGCTAGTGCAAAAGTTATTGGTTTAAACATTTCTTTTTCTCCAAAATGTTATTAGTCATTGGTATTAGCATAACCAAGTTGATATTGAGAGTCAACCATTTGTTCATGTAATAATTGCTGAGCAAGTCCTACTCTCAATGCCTGTCTATTCTCTGGTATTTCCTTAGGTTCAAATTGTAATCTATCATTATATACTCCACCAGGAATGATCATTTGTAAATATGCATTAAATTGATTCATATTTGCAGTTGCTGCTAATGATGCCAAATCCACAGCACCTTCTCCAATTGCAATTGCATTATCAGCAGCAGCTAATGCCTCTTGTAAATCAATTTCTTCATCTTCATCTTCGTCCTTTTTTTCTGTATCATCACTTTCTTCATCATCTCGATCAACATTTCTATTTAGGGCTGCTTGTACAAATTCATCATCAAGAGGATTCCATATTGATGCTTCGTTCAATAAACCGTTATCAAGTAAATATTGATACATTGCTAAAGAATAACCAGGGCAAGATGGATCTGATATAGGATTATCGCACGTATCATAAGTATATGAATAAATTATTACTGGATCCTTTATAACTCCATCGCCTTCAACTTCAATAGATCCGGTACCAAAATATTCTAATGGTATATCCGGTAAGTTAAATCTATTAATAATGGTATTACCAGGAAGACCAGACCAATCATCTGTATTACGATATAATAGCCCACCATTTATTGCATCTTGATTTTGAATATGGACCTGTGAATCTGTGGTGGGATCCTTTTCAATTGTATAACGATAAAATACACCACCAACCGTTAATCCTGTTTCCGGTGGTAATAAAGGAGTCATTTGCCAACTCAAGCCATTTTGAGCAGCATTATTACTTAATCCGTTTATAACTTCAGAGTAGCAATAAGAGGAGGAGGCTGCCAACAGCGCCACCACCAAGCCACTTCTTTTGAGTATCGTCAAGTTCTAAATCCAATCTTTGATTACTTTCAGAGCCAGGTATTCTATCTGGATCTGCTTCCCATGCATCTCTTGCTTGTGAACCAATTAAACCTTCATATGGACAAGGTGTTCCAGCATCAATCATAGCCTGGAAGATTCTTTCATCCTGACACATAACAGAAACGGCAGCAACTTTCATACCCATGTCAAACATAGTCTTTGCTAATTTTAATCTTTCACAGTTCATATCACGAACTGTAGCTCCTGCTGCCAAACCTAAAATTTGTGTTTGTACGGCACCAGAAACACCAACGGTACAAATATCAGAGTTTGATGTATTAATATTAGGAGCAATTGCAGATGGTGGGGGAGAATTCACTGTTGTTTCCATATTACCAGTAGTATTAACATTACTATTAGTATTTGATTCAGTACATATAAACCCTGCAGGGCATTCTGGAGTGTTTTGTGCGTATACTGCTGTGGAAACAAATAATGCTATAAGAATAATAATAGATCTTAGCATATAATATACCTTTATACTATAGAATTTTAATTGCATAATATAAAGAATATTCGAGTCGTTTTACTATTTATATATATACTCTGAGTTAAGTGATTCCTATATAATGACTTTGTTAAGTTCAGTATAGGAGAGAATTATGGTAAAAACTATAGATGAAGAAGCGGTCGAAGGTATCGACCTAAATGGTGACGGTCACATCTCAAAAGAAGAGATGGCGATGCATTTAGAGTTTAAAAGAAAAGCTTTAGAAGATAAAGACGCTCAAAGAGATGCCATTCGTAAGATGGCATGGTTTGCTTTAATAGGTTTATTGATTTATCCAATTGGTATTGCTGTTACATCTTTATTAGGTTTGGATACTGCAGCACAACTTATTGCTGATATTGCTCCAACTTATTTTGCATCAATTGCAGTTCTAGTTTCTGCATTCTTTGGTGCTGATGCTCTTAATAAGAGAAATTCATCTGAATAATATTTAAAAAATAAGGGACCGTTATAGGTCCCTTATTTCTACTAATTTTGAATATTTTTGTAAATCTTGTTTTCTATTATATTTGTCACAACTTATATTATAGTTACAAGAAATACAAGGTAATAAATCTCTGTTACCATTGACTAATCTTTTACGATATTTGTGTAATTGTTCATTATCTTCAATATAATCTACTATACTTTGTTCGTAGATATTACCAAGAGATATTTTTTCTTTCCAATCTTCACAACATAATCTATATGTTCCATCAATGTCAATAAACATTTTATGGAATATTACATCACATCGTTCATCTTCTGGATATTTATTGGTAGGAAATGATCCTGCTCTATTTGTAGCATTCGGAAACCATTCATTTAAATCTTTAGCTATAATCTTTATATTTTTATAATATCCATACTTATCATAAATATCCTGTGGATTACAATCATAGCAATTATAATGAATATCATGAAAATGCTTTAAAATAAAAGATTCATATTGCTTAAATCTTTTACCATTAGTATGCATTTTTAATTTCCAATTGTAACCTACAAATATGGAAACATATTCTTCAAACTGTGGGTGTAATGTAGGTTCACCTCTACCAGTTATTGATAATACTCCAGAAAATTTAGCTGATACCATTTGATCCCTGATTTCTTTTGCAACATCAAGGGACATATGTTCATTTAAATTAGGATATGATAGTGATCTAGGACAAAATACACATTGAAGATTGCATAATTCTGTCGGATTAATCTCTATTTGTTTTATTTCATGGAAGAAAAGCATGATTTTTAAAAGTTAAATTACCTGCAATTACTGTTTTTCTTTTATCGTATAGATTGGGGGTGGATCTATGAATCCACCATGAAGGAAAGAAAACCATTTCACCTTCATCCGCGGGAAAATTTTTTTTCCAAAATTCTGTACTATTTTCATTATAAGGTAATTCCATATAATACACTACACCGAAATGTGATCCAGAATGGATATGCCAATGGTGATCTACATTTGTATCATACTGTGCAAACCATGATTGGAGTTTATAATTTTCAACTCCAAAAATTTTACAAAAATCTTTTATGTAAGGTCGAATGAGACGATTCCATTCATCTGAATAAGGCGATTTTCTTTTAATATTTAATTGATAATCAGTTTTGGAAGGTTTCATAGGAAGTTGTTTTATATAATCATCATATTCACTAAGAAACCATTCCTTAATAAATTCATGTTCTTTTATTTTTACTTTATAGAAAAAATCGCTATCCATCTGTTTTAACAATTTTATAAGTTCCTTGTGGTAGATTCCAAGCTTTCATAAGTTCAAGATACATTGTAGATGTAAGAGTAACTATTTCCCAAAATTGTTTTTTTTCATTCCACTGTCGAATATGACAATAATCATCATACAGGAGAATTGAAACGTCATCCAATTCTCCTGTATCATCCAAAATGGTAATTAAGGATTCATCATCCTCCATTTCAATTGTAAACATTGAACTTTCTCCTGATGCCCAATCTGGTACCCAAGGATTACTATCAGTGTACCCTTTACTAATTCTTATATCTCTTCGAAGCTTATCATACATCGACATTATATTTAGATTATTCTATATCCTCGAGTTTCTTAATACCAAGTGCCCAGTTCTCTGCTGCATCTTCTACATATCGCATGGATTTATTAGGAAAATCTTCTACAAAAAATTGTTTACCGTTGTTGTCAAAATATTTAAGATAAAACATTTCTTGTTTATAATCTACATGAAGTTCACAATAACCCTTTCCAAAATCAGAATAGTATGTAGATATCTTTTTACCCATGTTTATTCCTCCGATTCAATTTCCTCAATTAACTGGTCTCTTAGCATCCGTGCATTTACATCCATTGGATCTTTAAGACTATTATTTGCAAACTTATATGCTAGTGTAATACGATCCTCTCCTGCATATGCAGCATGCCAACAATGGTGCTCTGGTTCATCCTTACGACCAAAATAAAAATGTCGGCATTGCCATCCTGGTACATCTTGAATAGTTACAATTTTATTATTTTGTTTATCATAATATTTAAAGTAACCATTACCTGTTTTAGACCAAGTAAAAAGAATCTGATAACAATTGGCATTCCAATTTGTATGCCAACCTACAAAACCCTTAGGTGGATAATAATTTGAAAGTGCTGCGTGTGTAGCACCAATTTCTGTAGTAAAATCTTGTCTTACTTTATTCCGTAATCCTAAAAACTTTTCAGGATTTGCTGTAGCCATACGTGAAATTGGTTGTGAAAAATGTTGCTCAGGAAATCCACTATGAGTTTTCCAATTTAACAACATCTGATCAAGCCATTCTCGGTCACAATAGTATTCAGGATCAGTTAATGCTTTTTCCCCATCATAGGTATGATAAGAATTATTGTTATATCCATCAATTGAAAAAAATTCATCAACAAATGCATTTAATTTATTTAAAAGATTTTTATTACGAATAACTACTTCAGTCATGTACAAATTCCTCAATCATCGGAAAAATCTTTGTAATGGCTTCAGCACATGCTCGAGCCAGATCAATGTGTTCTTTTTGCGTTCCGTTACCAGAGCGCAGCTCAATATAATGAACCCATGAACGAAGAGTTCCATTCACATAGAGTCTTGAAAGCGTATTACCTTCTGGAAGAATTACTCGTGCTTGTTCTTTAGCAATACCATTATCTATGGCCCACTTGTAAGCTTCCTTAGCAGCATTAATAACCATTTGCTGCTTAATTTCCCAATACATTTTTAATTCGCGATCATCAGTTTCAATTGAGTTCTGACGATTCTTTTGATCTTGTAGACGAGCTTCTCTCAGAACAAAATCGAGATCAGAAGTAGGATCAGCATAACGCTGGCTAAACTCTTGAAAACTAAAAGACCGATGGCGAAGGAATTGCCTTGCGATGTCTCTGGTCGTTTCGACTTCGATCGTTGCGCTTGCCATCTCGAGTGGAGACCAGTGCTTGTGTTTAACGAGGTATCGAATGAGTTTCTCACCTGTCTCCGTGTTAAGTTGGTTCGATGGATTGGAGACACGGGCGCAATACGCGATGAGATCTTGGACATTGCTAAAATCATCCTCAAATTCTTCTGCGGGTTGTGTATATCCAACTAGACGAGCTTTCATTATACTTTACCTTCCAATCTCTTAAGCCATTCACGACCGCTACGTTTCACACGAATCTTCCGCTTATTAGTTTCATTCTTATTTGGATTATCAATAGTAAACCAAACATCCTTGCCTTTACTGAGTGCATCCATTTTACGAAGCAATGTAAGCGCGGGATCTTTAATTTTTGTACTAATTGAACTTTTACGCTCAGCCTTTGATGTGTAGTTTTTACCGCTGGATTTTTTACCTTTAGCCATTTTATTGCTCCATAATTAAATTGTAATGATTTTTAATAAGTTGTTTTTTACCTTCACTCATACCGTAATGTAAAAAGTATGAATTTTTTAAAGAATGTAAATCTCTATTTGTAGCAAAAGTATTCCATTCATAATCTATATGAAAACTTGGTATTTGCATAATAGGTATTAGTCTTGCCAACATAGGTTCATCATCAATAAGATGATATTTATTATGCCATCTATAAGTAAGATGAGAATATTGATCTAATGATTTATACCAAGGAGTTTTATCATAAAAAGTATTCGGCCATTTATGCAAAGGGAACATATGATTATTGGTTTTCCTATTAAATAAAAGAACACCTGAATTTAGTGGCCTATTAAATTTATAAGAATCTATTTCAAGATAATCATTTACTATTGAATAATTTACACCTAGCCCCAATTTATCCTTATATTCATCAATTATATTTTTATTAAAATTATTTACTATAATATCACTATCTAAATAAAGTACGTGATCATATTCTTCTAGTTTTTCAACAAATTTATATCTTTCAAAATAAAAGTTATTTAAAGCAAAAGGTTTATAATTTTTAGATTCATATAATTCATTATGGTAATCAAAACCAAATTTATCACAATATCTTTTTACACTTTCAAAAGAATATTCATAATGATTAGAATTATAATTGTCTGGTATAATATAACACTGACACACTAATACTTTAGACATTATTACACCATAATTAAATTGTAATGCTGTTTTATATAGGATTTCATATTTGCTATATAATGTATAAAGTGTATGTTATCAGATAGTATATCACTATTTGTTCTATTTGTAAACCTATAATTATATTTGGAATGTAAATGACTTACTGGAATATTATATATTGATATTAGAAAAGTTAAGAACTTATCATCATTATGAAACCCAGATTCAAACTTACCTATAAATGACTCAAAATCTTCTAGATTTTTCCACCACTTTATGCTGCCTCTTGATTCTAAAAAAGAACCAAGTGAATATACACCATTATCAAAATACTGGTCATTTTTAATATAAGGAAGGTTCGCTATATTATTTGAATCTTTATACCATATTACAACGCCGGTATTTACACCAATAACTGAGTAATCATTTTCACCTAAAAGTTTATTACCAATTGAAGTATTTACTACTATTGACGTTTTATTCTTTTTATACTCCTCAACTACATTAGGTGAATCTGGTTTAATTAAAATGTCACTATCAACAAATAAAACCGCATCATAATCTTTTAGATATTTTATACAACGGAATTGTTCAAATTGCGGTTCTGGTATAAAAAAAGGTTCCCATTCTTCTGACGTTGGGTTATCAAAAATATAATCCCAACCCCACTTTTCTGCATATAGTTTACAGGTATTACTACTTAATTTCCAATATTCACCATAATCATTAATATATTTGTCTTTTGTAGCAAAAGACAATTTACTTTGATTTAAATGAAATTGATAAAGTAATACTTTCATTCAATTTTAAAATCCTTAAATCGTTCACTTACATTACCCTTGTCAAAAGCTGGGGTATCATCAACTAATGTTTGTTCACCCATATTTACATCACATAGTCGCATTTTACTTCTATCAACACCAATGACGAACCGCTTATTCATATTTGGATCGTTATATCTATTTTTAAGTTGTTTGACCATAATCTGACCTTGTTGCTGTAGTTCATCATTGGAAACTAGAGCAAACATTAGGTCCGCCGTTGCGGGTAGTCCAAAAGACTCGGACGTATCCTCAAGCCCAGGATCCGAGTTAGCATAACCAGAACGCGTCGTTTGCGTTGCAGAGACAATCGGTACATTGAATTCAACTGCAAGTCCTCTCATTTCCTCGGCAATGGCTTTAATATATGTATAGGAATTAATTGATCCTCCCATACCTTTCATACGTGATGATGCACAGATATTCAAATAGTCAATAAAGATAATATTTGGGATAAAGTTCTTTTTTAGTTTGAGTTCATTTAGTAGAGCACGGAAGTGTGAGGTATTTGCTTGTCCAGTAGGATATTCTTTAATGATAAGTTTACCATTACCCTTACGACTAATACTTGAGACTCTTTCCTTAAGCATTGATTTGGATAGAGTTTCCAATTGGTCAATAGGTACATCCAAGAGATTGGCATCAATACGTTCGGCAATTCTTTCCTCGGACATTTCCAATGTAATATAAAGTACCGCTCTACCTTGAACTAGGGCATTAGCAGCAACGTGACACATAAAGAGAGATTTACCAACCCCAGTACCAGCAAGAGCAATATTAAGAGTTTTGTTTGGTAGACCTCCCTTCGTAATCTTGTTAAAATAGTCAAGATCAAAAGGAATTCTTTCTTCTTGCTCATGGTAGAAATCGTATCGCTGTTCAACGTTTTCAATATAGTCGTGACCGATGTTGGTGTCAAACGATACCGCCAGGGCCTTTTGAAGAATGTCCGGTAGCGCATTTTTACTCAAGGCCTCGTGTTTACCATCAATGATGGAAATTGATTCCATAATGGCATTATAGACCGCACGGTCCTGACACCACTTTTCTGTAGTATCTATAAGCCACTGGTCATTTACATCTTCTTTAGTGAAGATATTAGGAATGATTTCCATGGCATGACGAAATTGTTCATCATTAAACTTATCACTATTATCTAATTCAATTTTAAATTCCTCAAACCGAGGCAATTTATTATATTTGGCAACATATTTGCCGATCTCTTTATAGAGAAGTCGATACACTCCCTCAAAATAATCAGGCTTCACAAAAGGAAGAACCTTACGCATGTAAGGTTCGTTGGTCAGTAGATTTCTTAGAATGGTTTGCTCGAGATTAATATTCATTCTTATTCTTTATCCATTGGTATTGAATTTTCTAATATACTATATAATACCATACCAGCATATTCTTGTAAACCCTGGTCGTCCTCATTTAGATCAGGGTTTGGTGTTGATACAATATGGAAATTAAATTTCAGATGTTCGCCATCTTCTGCTACCTGTAATTTATCAAAATAGAATACTGTTTCGACAAAGTCACCTTCAAGAATACGAATATCCCATGATTCTTTACCATCTCTATTTACAGGAATATATTGATAGTCTTTATTCTCCATTAAGTTCATTATATAAATCCTCGCACCTTGAAATACCAATAGCTACATCCAAAATATCCAAATCTTCGACAATAGTGCCATTTAATGTTTGAATAATAGTTCTAGATGATCCTCCTATATCACTAATACTCATATTCTGAGTTGCAGATACAATCATATCAATATTAACAAAATATCTATCACCATTAATATCAGTACCGGCTATATACCATAATCCTGCTAAAAGCATACACTCAATCATTCATCAATCTCCTCAACAATGGAATCCATATCAATTAGAGATTGATAACCAATTGAGTATTGTTTCTTTAGGAATTCCTTAAAATCTGTTCCAGTCATAATTGGTTGCCAGAACTCTTCGGTAAGAGTATCTTTTTCTCTGTATTTTTGACCAGTAAGCTCACCTGTTTCTCGGTCAACGTGTTGATACCAACCATTGGAAGGTTTGGCAACATATTGTCCTGCAATTGCAACCTCAAGCAATCCAGACCAACGTTGAACACCACCTTCCCAAGAAACAGAGATAGGAATCTTGGATTTTTCTTTTACATAACGAGATTTCTCTACGTTAATCACAAAGTGATAACCTTTGATTTCAGTGCCCTGTTTATCTTGTTGACGACCAAGGATCCAAATATTATCCGCTGAATAATAGATACCAGTACCACCAGATACAATATCTTTAGGAAACAAACCAATTTCTTTATATGTGTGATTAATTGCAATAAGCGGAATGTTTTTCATAGTCAGATATGGTGTGCACATACGGAAAAGACCTTTCAGAGCCTTTGCACGAGACATATCCGCAACCGATTTTTCATTGATTGCATCCTCAAGTTCTTTTTTGGATGCCAAGTTACCAATAGAATCAATAACAATAATTACATTATCTTTACGATCCAATTGTTCCAATTGACCGATAATATCAAACTTTAGTTCCTCAACATTAGTAACCGGTGTATGAAGCACACGTGCCGTATCAATACCAAATTGTTGGAAATAAGATTGCGGTGAACCGAATTCTGAATCATAAAAAAGCATAACAGCATCAGAATACTTATTCAAATATGCTGCAGCCATAAGAAGGGCAAATGATGTTTTAAAGTGTTTCGATGGACCTGCAAGAACAGTAAGCCCAGATGATAGACCTCCATCAACGGAACCAGATAGAGCCACGTTAATCATAGGCACATCGGTTTGAACCATATCCTTTTCATTAAAGAATTTGGATTCAGATAGAACAGAGGTCTCTTTTACCTTACTATTCTTTTTTAGTTTGTCCATAATACTCATAATTTATCCCTTCAACCAAATTTAATATTTTGTGCAATTTCTCTATCATCAAGTTCATATTGCTGACGATATTGATTATTAATTTTAATCACTTCTTGCAGCATTGTAAACCCTTTAAATTCCTTTGAGAATGCAGCGGTATCTTTTGGGAAACAAGCACCACCAAATCCACGTTTACCATCAAAACCAGGTACTCTCATATGGGAACTACCGATCCTTGGATCTTGTTCCATACCCATAATGATATTGTTGAACCCTGCGCCTAGTTCACTTGCAGCATCGTAGAGCTGATTGAAGAACGTTACCTTGGTTGCAAGGTAGGTATTGATTGCATACTTGATAAATGATGCTTCAACAGGGGCTGTAAAGAAAATATTATCCATATTACACATGGAAAAGAGTTTATAGATTGTTACAGCGGCATTATTTGCTTCTGGAGTCCCACCAAAAATGTGAACATCAGGATGTACAAATTCTGCAAATGCATTTTTCTCTGTAAGGAACTCAGGATTATATACTACTCTATGTTCAAGTTCTTTAAATTTAAGCGTGACCATAAGATTTTTGATAATACTAGGAGTTACAGTTGATTTGATAATAATCAAACATTGAGTATGCTGTGCTAGTTTCAATACTGCATCTTGTACAATTGTAGCATCAACTGCACCATTTGGAAGCATGGGTGTTGGTGCACAGATAAATGCAACGTTAGGTTCCCATTTAATTAAATCATCAATGGTGGTATTATAATTAGGATCTACATAAAACTTTTCTACCAATGGATGTGAAAATCCATAATCAACTGCTTTACCAACAAATCCGTGACCGACAATTCCGAGTTTCATTAATTTACTCCGTAATAAGATTTATACCAGGTAACAAACCTTTCAACACCAGTTGCAATATCGGTAGTTGGTTTATAACCCAATTTCTGTAGTTTAGTTGTATCTGACCAGGTAGCTTGTGTATCAGCAGGATGCATAGGAGCATAATCCTTGATTGCAGTCCGACCTAGATTCTTTTCAATGTGATCAACAAATTCCATAAGTGGAACTTTATCACCATAGCCAATATTATAAATTTCTTTTTCACCAGCATTATTTTGGTCAAGGCAACGATATGTGACAATTTTAATACCTTGGACAATATCATCAACATATGTAAAATCACGAATCATATCGCCGTTATTATATAGAGTGATTGGCTTACCATCCACAATGTTTTTAGTAAATGTGAATAGAGCCATATCTGGTCTACCCCAAGGACCGTAAACCGTAAAGAAACGAAGTCCGATAGCATTTTTGAGAGTACTTGCCATAAACTGACATTCGTTTGTGGATTTGGAATAACCATACGGATTCAATTGGTAGCCGGTTTTTTCATCCTCTTTCCAAGGCAATTGATTACCAGCCATGGTACAAGAAGTTGAAGCATAAACTACGTGTTGAACATTATTTGCGGTACATGCATCAATAAGATTTTGTGTTCCGGTAATATTATTATCAATGTATACTTGTGGATTTTCTAGTGAGTGACGAACACCAGCATAAGCACCAAGATGGATCACAAGATCAGGATGATGTAGTTTCATAAAATCATGAACATCACTCTTATCTTTTAGATCACATTTGGCAATACCAATTCCAATTTCGGCAAGTTTTCTGGCTCTAGCACGTTTAAGTGCTGGATCATAATAATCATTAAAATTATCAAGACCAATCACTTCATGCCCATCTGCATGCAAACTTTGTGCCAAATGAAAAGCGATAAACCCGGCACCGCCGGTAATTGCAATTTTAAACATAATGGATTCCTTGTTGTGATATAGGTATTCTATCACAAATATACATTGTTGTAAATACTTATTTTGTTAGAATTAATGTTGTTTGTGAATCGTGATAATCACCACTTTCATAATAATCACGAACCGTAACTTCTTTACTCATATAACCATTTGGTAGTTTTCTGTAGGTTACAATTTCCCTACGAACAACACCTCTAATATCTGCGTCAAACGCGTTTTTAAAAGGACCTTCAGTCATTTGTTTTCCCCTTCCGCTACTCTTTTCCTTAGATCACTTGAACTGAATCTGTGTGCTCTATTATTAAAATATAATTGAATACCTTTACGTTTACAAACATCTTTGCCGGTAAAATCCTTATCTCTATATTCAGAGCCCATAATTTTTACGTCAATATTAAACATTTCCAAGATGTCAACAACATCTGCTTCTGATTGGTAGCAAATAATTTCATCGACATATTTTACACCTGATAGTTGAACATAGCGCTCAACCAATGTTTGTACGGGTTTATTTTTCTCTGGTCTATCAAGTGATGGATCTACTTGGAGACCGCAAATTAGATAATCACAAACGGTTTTTGCTTCACGAAGCATTGCCACATGACCAGCGTGAAGTAAATCAAAAGTTGAAAATGTAATACCAATTTTCATTGCACATATTTCCTTAGAATAGACCAAGTTTCTTGCCAATTTTTAATATGATGGATATCACCACCAGAATTTATAGTTTCCAAAGCAAGGGTGTAATCGTTGCCATCTGGATTCATTTTATCACCAAAAAAAATTACTTTATCATGCGGGCTGAAATCTTGAATAATTTGTGATTTATCAAAACCTTTCATAACAATATCAATTCCGGTTTCCCCAGCAACTTTAATATCATATATTTTATCATATATTTTAGTTAATGTAAATACAATTTTTTCTCTTTCATTTTTATGCTCGTCCCACTGCTTGTACATAGCTCTATCTTCCAGTGTTGCCCCTCGGCCGAGAATACTAAAATTGCAAAGTCCAGGTCGTATTTCTATATGATTACCTGTTTTCTTATAAAATTTACTATCCTTTAAAATTCTTTTTAAATCTTTTAAAAGATGTTCTTCCATATTGAATGAGTTTGTATAAAGATTATTATCTTTTTCCCAAACATCATTACCGGAACATTGATAAACCTTCTGACATAAATTATATAGAGAGGTACCAATTTGCTCAAGCGTTTTTATTTTATCACTACCAGTAACTAAATAAACTGGATTTTTACTAGCAAAATCCAGCATCCAATTTTTAAAATCCGGATCTATGATACCTCTTGATGGTGTTAAAGTTCCATCTATATCAAAAATATAACGATTCATTTTTAATATTAATCCTATACATTTCTATATGCATACTCCAATGCGTTTTCAGCCTCAACATCCAAGGCTCGGTTTTCATATTTACGTGATGTATCCATATCCAATTGCCGAATTAAGGTCACTATTTGTTGGGATGTAATAGGATAATTCTCTTTAATTGCATTCATTGCAATGGACACCATAATCTTATATAGCATACCATAACGACCGGTGCCATCAATGGTAGCAATTGAATTCCAGTCTCTAATAATCTTTTTGTTTATAAATGGGCAATCCTGATAACCATTCCAATAGATACTGGTATTTTCCATTGCCGATTTACGATGTTCAATAATCTGTCTGCGCCATTCGTCTGGTAATCTATCAAGAAAGTTTTTGGTAGATTTATCTTCGTAGGGATACTTATCTAAAAGATCATCGACAGCAATAGGCCGGCCAGTATTAGTGAAGAAAAAATTGTAAGCATCAGCATATTTCGCAGGGATGTAATACATTCTTGAAAAGGTCTTAGTTTGTCTATCTCCGATTGAATCAAGTGCTGTGTTAAGTGCATACCAGAAATGTTTAATCTCCGATCCCTTAACATCTCTCTCAAGTCGGAAAACAAGTCGGAACTTTGGATGTACTTCATTACTGCTAGCTGTTGAATAACAAATGTAATCCCAATCACCAAACCTAGAACAAAGTTCATTTTTTAAATCCCCATGAAAAACATGATTATCAACATCAATAGCAGCCCAACCTGCCCAAGCAATAACATTTTTGTTTGCCCGTGTGGTTCCAATCTGATAAGTAGCCGGAGAAATAAGTTCCGCATCCTTTTTACCTTTCAATGGTCTCTGTGATAGTTTATACAGAAAATTAGTAAATTGATCCCAAGAATCAATATCAAGACGACGATGCGTCTTGTTATCATACATGTTTTTAAAGATCGTTATACTATACATAATATAAAATTCAATCCGAATTATTCTTCGGTTTCATCCACCCAGAATAGTAGACTATTTGCATTACGATCAATGGCTGGATACCAAATTGATTTCTTACGTTTCCGAGGTGGTATAATATTAAGTTGATCCACCAATTTGGCAAAAGCCTCAAGATCCTCTTTAGTGCGGAATCGAACCGTAACCTCTTCAAATGCCTCTTTATCCTCTTGGACAAACTCAGGCATATCATCCCAATCATACGGCGTGGTATTATCTTCATCATCCAAAATCAAAAATAGATTTTGGGATACTTTATCAACGTTATTCGCTCCCATTTTTTCCTCTTACATTATTAAAGAAAATTTTAGAATATTGTTCCTCGGTAATTTTATTAAGTTTCATACCATATTCATTATTACCTTTACGGATATTTAGACCCTCTTTTTTGATGGGCTTTTGAATAAATTTAGTATAATCAACCTGGTGGTGCCAACGTCCCCACTTTTGTGTAACCTTTACAATATCTGGGTGTTGTGCCGCAAGTGAATCGGCAAATTCCCTACGATTATCAAAGTTATCCTTATTACCAACGTTATACACTTCCTCAGTATTACCACCTTTCATTGAGTGTGTAGCGGCTTTACCACAAAGTGCGAAGTTGAAAAGGAATGTACACCAGTCATCTTTTAGAATACGAATACTGAGATCGGTATCCTCATTATACTTACCACGCCAACGATGTGAAATATCATTAGAGTTTAAAATACAACTGTAGATACGAGTATTTAGATAGTATGGTGGTCGTTTAATATCCGAAGGGCAGAAGAATGCATAGTTCATACCAGATTGTTTTACATTGGTATAACGATCAGTAAAGTCCTCAACGGCACGAATGACGGCACCTGTAGTCACTGGACGTTTTTTATTTCTATTCAAACGATAGAAATATCTCATATTATCATCCATAATCCAGTGACGTGCATGTCCTTCCTTGATTGAGTGTTCCCAAACAAAGTTTCGTGCAGGGATAGAACCACCCACACGTCCTTCGGTATCTGGATGTGCATACAATGGGTTTTCTCTAAACCCAGGTGGAAGTGTTAGGATTTTCTTAGGATCAATGACCGCTGCATATGCATCATATTCGGATTCCTCAATAACAATCCGATATGGAACATTGATTTCCTCAAGTGTTTTTGAGGTCAGACGAGAGTCCGCCCGACCTTTTGAAATGATATAAATTGGATATTTTGGTTGTGTATCCATGGTAACCTCACATTGAATAGATCCATTATAATATTATTTAGCAAAAATGTAAACTACAAATCTGCTTCTTTTACAAAAATTCCATCAATCATTCTACCCTTGCGGTCCTTGATATCATCATAGGCAACCTGTAGACATTCTTCCATGGATAGGTTATTGCGGGTCATAATATTAATAAGAACAACCATCATATCACCAATATCGTCACGGATATCCTTACCCTTGCAGATGCTATCAGATAGTTCACCTGCCTCTTGGATCAATTTCATATATTGGTCCTTATCAGTGCTGCCATCAATAAGATTACGATCACGGTGCCATTGGGCAATTTTTTCAACGAGTTCCATAGTTTCTCCTATACAAAGAATGAGTCAAGGCTTGCCGATGGTTCTACTTCCCATCCGATGGCATCCAGAATAAGTTTCAGTGGTTCAATAAATGTTTTTTCAAACTGAGTATCATAATCAACATATTTTTCAAGCTTAAATTCCGCAGGTAGATAATCAGGAAAGGCGATAATATTTTCCTTGATTGGGTTGGGCATTTTAAGATAGCAGAATTTGATTTTTTCGCCGTTTTGGATTGGCATAATTTTTTTATCCAATCCTCTTTGTTTCAGCTCGTTATTATATAGGAGACTACCCCGGACGTGAATTGGTGTGCCTTTTTTGTAAATTGTCTTTCGGTCAAACCAATCACTCACATTGGATACACCACGGGGAAATGCAACCATATGTGGAGGATATTGTTTAAATTCATTTTTAAATTCAAGGATAAACTTTTGTGTTTCAGCCTCAGATCCATTTACAATAATTTTAAAGGCATCTTTAAATTTGTCTCGGACGATTTGTGGTGTGGATGATTTAATCGCCTCAATGCCCATAATCTTAAGTTTAGGTTCGGCATATTGCACACCCTCATTGTTATGAACATTAAGGATATATCTCTTTTTGGCAGTCCAGATACCACGGTCAGCAATGGATTCACGTTTCATAACCATCCGGTTTTTATATGCATTTGTCTTTTCAAACAAATCGGCATAGGCATCCAATAGAACTTTTTCAAGATGTTCGGAACAAATCTTATCCAATGCAGCAACTGGATTTTTGGGTTTGAGTTTTTCAACTAACGGACCTAGATTAAGATATAGCGAATCCGTATCAATGGCAATAACATAATCAAAATCATTTGTTTTAAGAATTTTATTTAATTCATTATTGATTGCTCTTTCCGCCCAACGGATTGCCAATTGACCTGAAAGTGTAATACCTTTTGCCAAACGAATGTCAAAGTATCGGAAGTGCTGATTACCAAGAGCACCATACAAAGAGTTCAAAAGAATTTTAATTGCCATTTGGCGATTTTCAAGTTGATTGATTTTACGTTCTAATTCAACTGATTTATTTTTTTCATACTCTTGTTTTGCCGACAACATGGCATTTTTAATTGTTGTCCGCTCGGCATAATACGATTCAATGATTAAGGGCAGAATACCTTGGAAATCCTTACGATATGTAGATCCATTTGCGGCTACAGCAAATTCACTTTCAACCTTTTTATTTAGCATGAGATAATAATCAACATTATCTGGCTCTGTTTGACCCACCAATGTTTCAGGCGACATGTTGTATTGAACAATAAGATTTGGATAAAGTGAATTAAGGTCAAATGATACAACCCACTCGTGTTTACCCACCTGCGGATCTTTTACATAACCACCTGGGTAATCACTTTTTGATGTGTGTATATTAGGCGGAAGTGCAATTTTCTTTTTATTCAACTCACGGTAAATAATTGAATCCCAAATGGCAGTTGTACCAAATGTGGTTTCCAGGTTCACACCAGCCTTATATGCCATGGTCAAAGCAAGGCTGATAAGTCCCATCTTTTCCTCTAGACGATTCACAAGTTGAACGTCCTTGATGTTATAATCAATAAATTTTTGGTGGTTGGTTTGATACAGTGTGTATAGGTTACCAACCTCTTCGTACGAGAGCTTACGGTCGCCTAGCACCACATTAGCCACGTGGTCGAGCTTATATGATTCAAGAGTACCATACGAATAACCAAACTTTTTGAATAGTTCTAGATAATCAGCCTGTTGAATGCCTACAATATCATACCCATAGTTTGTTTTATTCTGAACGGTAATATTGTTTTCATTTACTCTATTCCAAGGCGAGAGTCTTTTGGCCGCTTCCTCCGATCCAATTTTACGAATACGATTTACAATATATGGAACGTCAAAAAATCTACAATTCCAACCGGTAATAATATCAGGACGATTATCGCACCAATATTTGTGAAACCTGGCAAGCAACTCTTCTTCAGTAGCACATTTATGATACTGGATTAGATCACCATACATTTCAACTTCACATTTGGTGTAGTCATAATCACCGAGACCCCAAACGTGATAAATGGATGATTTGCTGGATTTTAATGCAATTGAAATAATAGGTTGTGAAGCTTCCTCGGGTCGTGGAAAACCATCATCTGATGCAACCTCAATGTCAAAATTGACAATATTAATATCGTTAATGTCCCAAGGAATTTCATTGGGAAAGCGCTCTGTAATAAATTGTTGAACAAAATTTGTATTACCATATACCTTGAACCCTTCGACTTCCTCGTACCGATTAATGAAATCGGTTGCTTCACGCATGGATTCAAATTGGATTGGTTCAACCGGTGTGTTATCAAGTGCAATCCACTCGGTTGGTTTATTTGCTTTTACAAAAAGTGTTGGTTTAAAGTGAACTTTATTTTCAATGCGGTATCCACTTTCATTATATCCGCAATACAAAATCTGACTACCGTAACGATTTACAGATGTAAAAAATTTCATATGTCCTACCTATGATACATAAACCTATCTCGTGTATATTATATAATACAAACGAGTCAATGTAAATAAAAAAGGCGGCCGAAGCCGCCTAATTTTATTCCTTGGTAGAGACGAAGGTGTACATCTCTTTGGCTTTTGCCATTAGGTCATCCATCGAATACATCTGGACGGCTTTCTGGTATTCTTCAACTTGAAGCTTGCCCTGCTCCATCATCTTGGTGGCTGCTTCAATATTAAGAGCAGTAACTTGGTCAAGATACTCTTTTGCAAGAGTAATCATTTCTGCACGGATTTCAAAAGGATTCTTTGCCATTATTTACATACTCCACGGAAAGGCTTCATAGCACCTTTCATTTCAACTGACATTTTTTCTACTGATTCATCCATGCTCTTCAGTTGTTTACTGAAAAAATTGAATGTATACTGATTGAGTGCATTTGAATATGACTTCCAGCCTTCAGTCTTAAGATCAATAAAAGCATCCATCATCTTTACGTTGTGTTCAATGAGTTGGTTAAAGTTGTAAACCATTTCTTTTTTCTCCTGTGTGTTTGAGAGATCTTCTCCGTAGTACGGAACGTGTGCCATTTTTACTCTCCTGTGTGTTTATATTTTAGAAGTATTCTTTCAATACCTCTATGTGATCATGATATTTAGCCATTTCTTCAAGTTCTTTTTCAATAGCTTCCATAATATCTGGGTGTTCACCTACGCCAACTGGATTAGCAAGATAAACCTCCACATTCATGCGATGTTTATTAATATGTGCCATGGCATGATCGTGAATAACTTCAAGCATATTAGATCTAGATAGTTGCATAATGTATCCTTTCACTTTAATAAAGTGAGGGGCTAACCGTTGGCCCCTCTCGGATCTATTAAGCGATCAACCTTTTGTTTTGTTCTCAGAATCTAGTTTACGTTCTAGAATCATATGGAACAAATCAATCTCACTGTAACTAGCAAAATCTCTATTTTGTTTTAGATATCTTGCCAATTCATAAGCTGCTTGTTTTTCTCTTGCTTCTACATAAGCATTAAAGAGAATAACAAAGAAATTACCCAACCGTACTAGAAGACCCGCCAGTGCCGATCCAAGGGGTTTCAGTGAGTAGTTGTTTAGTGTCTGTACTAATTGTGTCATTTGATAATCCCTCGTAATGACCGATTTCGATTTTACGAGGCTTCAGTTCTTCAGGGACTACATATTTCAATTCAACTGACAATATTCCGTCTCTGAGATCTGCTCCGTGTACTTGAACGTGTTCGGACAGCCTAAAGGTGCGTTTGAACTTCTTTGTAGAAATACCACGATGAATGTATTCGCGACCTTTGCTAGTATGTTCACCCGTAATTGTAAGAGTACGATCCTTAACTTCTATTGAGAGCTCTTCTCGAGAGAAGCCTGCAACAGCTAATTCGATCAGATAGTCTGTCTCACCAGTTTTAAGAATGTTGTGAGGAGGATAGTGATCATTAGCATGACGAGCTACATGTTCGAGCTCATTAAATAGATGATCAAACCCTACAAAAGATGAACGGGGAAATAGTGATGTAACGCCTGTCATAGTTATCTCCTTCTACAAGCAAGATTAAATTTCGAGCCGGAGTATCCGCACTCGTTGTTATTTATATAGTAATTCCATTATATCATGTTAGGATTACAATGTAAACCTATTTTTATTGATGAGACAACAAAAACTAATTGTAAATCTTTCTGTTGTACCTACCACCTTATGTTCTATCGGACTTGGGACGAACATTAAATCTCCTGGATTCATTTCAATTGTACTACCATCTTTAAAATACCAAGTAGTATTACCTATAATATTCATTGCCACTAAATGATAATCGTCGTAGTGCCAATTATAACCAATTGCATTATCAAATCCTATGAATCCTACTACATTCAGCTCACGACTTTTAAAAGGTTCAAATTTCTTTAAATTTTTTGAAATATTTTTTATTATTTGAGGGCAATTATTTTGTTTTTGTAAGAAATGGACCTCAATCATATCAATTTCAGATCTATAAACTTTATCGTTTGAATTATCCAGATTATTTAAAAAATCCATTACCTCTGTCATATCTTCAAATGAGTTGTCTTTTGACAAAGTTATATTTCCTAATAATTTAGGTCTTTTATTTATTAGTAATTCATGTAATATATTAAAATCTATATTATGCATCTATATAACTTGATGGATTATGTTAAGATTACAATGTAAATTTTTTATAGATAAGGATCAACTCTAACTTTTTTCCACATTTTTAATGATTGATCTATAAAATCAAAATCTAAATTAGATCCATATCTATTTTCAATAAAATATTTTATTGAATTATAATCGTTATATAAAATACAATCAAAAAATGGAAAATTTTCAAGAAATGGATATCTATCAAATTGCTCTTCAATAATAGGAGGTTCGTTTAAAATATTATCAGGAAACATTCCTATAATTCTATTTACTTTACGAATTAAATTTCTTGCAAATTTTGTTTCAGGATTTAAATCTAAAAAATTCCAATATTCATATTCAGATAACTTTTTCATTTTTTCAGGATCAATTGTCCAGTGATTTGAAAATATAAAAAGGATATCTTTATATTTTTTATAAATTTTTGGTTTATAATTAATAAATAAAGGCCAGGGTTTTTCCAAAAATATCATATTATTAATTATTTGACATTTATATAAATCTATTATACTTTGATACGATAATAAATTGACTGTAGGGAATTGAGAATATATTTTAATGGGAGGTTTATATGCACTTCTAGAAAAAAAAATATTATCATTATTACCAATTTTTCTTGTAACAAGAGAATCATTTGATAAAATATTTCTTGTTTTAGGACAAGAAAGAGTAATCATACTTTGAAAAAATTCACCACCTGCGCCACACTCATAATTATAAAAATCAATTTTTTTTGGTATTTTTAATAATTCAATGTCATAATTCTCAGACATAAAGAATCTCAAATATATGTTGATGGGTCAGGATTATTTTCAACCCCAAATGAAAATCCTACTCGAGGGTCTATAGGTTCTACTAAATGATATGTACCCCTTGGCACCCAAATCCATTTACCCGGCATAAATTTTTCCTTAAGAATACAACTACCTTGATCTGGTGTTATATTTGTTTTATTTGAATCGGATTTCCATATACTCCATTCGATATTACCAATAACTTGAAGATATAGAACATCCATTCGATCTTTGTGTATATCAAAACTTTTACTATACTCAGTAAAACCGCAATATGCATGACATGAAATATGATTTTTATAAAAAGTATTTTTTAAATCTTTTATAATATTTTTTGCAAAATCTGGTGTAGATTTCCGAGCTTCCATTTTGGTTAAACCTAAACGTCTATTTTTAGGTTCCCATATTTTAAATTTCTCTGGTTGAGTATTCATATATGATATAAGATCATACATATCATAGTTCCAGTCTGGGGTTGTATAACCTATAACTATCTCTCGATTTCTTATTGATTTTAAGGCATTTTCATTAAACATCATAGATATGGCTCTATTCTTAGTTTTTTATAATCAATAAGTGCCTTATCAATAAATTCATAATCCAAATCAGGGCCATAACGATTTGTAATATAATTTTTTATTGAATTAAAATCTCCGGTTGCCATGTAGTCCATAAAAGGAAATTTTAATTTTATATTACTAAATGCTGAGTGATTAAACTGCATCTCTACTTTTTTAACATTTGTTATAAGTTTATATTTTTTACAAAAATTTAAAACTAAATTTCTACCTTTTTCAGTTTGAGGGTCTAAGTTTATAACATTCCAGTATTTTTCTTTTTCAAATAATTTTAATCCAAAATTTTTAGATTCAAAATTTTTGGTTTTAATTAATAAAGGAAGTTCTATCCAGTGTGTAGATAGTATAATATTAACACCTTTAAACATATTAATATTTTCCTTAAACTCGTCTTTATTTCTGTTTGGTAACATAGATTGAAAAATACCTTGAAATAATAACATTTTACAATAATTAATTCTATCTAATGGACTCATGAGATGTCCTAACATTGTAAGTAGATCTACTTCATTATAAAACTCATTATTTATATTAAGATTTAGAAATTTAAAATTTTCATCATATGTAAAATATTGCGGTCTATTATATCTCATTAAACCTTCATCATTTTTTAAGCCATCAAAATATTTTAATTTTAATATTTCTCTTGTTTTTTTGTGTGATAAAGCTATAAGAGATGTAAAAAATTCCCCACCACTACCTGGTGCGTAGATATAAAAATCTATATTTTTTGGTATGGAAAGTACTTGATCTACTATATCCATTTTTAACTATTACCAATATTATACTTTGGACAAAGCTCCCATTCTGATTTTTCTTTAAAAGGAATAATTTTAATTTGTCTTAGTGGTGCACACTCTAATTCTTTTTTAACTGCAAAGGAAATTAATCCCCAGTCACTTAACAAAGTTGCAATTGTATTTCTACGGCTAATATCATTCTCTTCTAAGTTTGCTTTTTTACCATCAAGTAAAAACAACTCTTTAAAATGGACAATAAAATATCGTCCTTGTTTATGGAGAATATGACAACTTTGGAATAGTTTTTTATCTTTACGAGATGCAACACCAATCCTGGTCAGCGTCTCACGTACCTTTAAAAAGTCATCAGGTTCGTTCAGTATAATTTCCAACATATCAGTTGGAGACCATTGTACTATATTATTTTGTTCTTCCACCTTTGCTCACCTTTTTTCTTAGTTCTTCTATTTGGCTAGGCGATAGAAGTGTAAGAGCTTGGCGAGCCTTTTCATTACTGTAGCCATAATACTCTTTAACCACATCAATATCACTAACTAGTTCAGGTTTGTTCCATTTAGAGAAACGTTTCCGTTTCCTAACAATATTTATAAGGAAGTGAAATTGTAGTTTTTTGTCAAGATGATGATACCGATTCATTTCATTGGCAAAGAATACAGTGTCCTGAAAATAAGATAGTGAACGATTAGTCATAAAAGGATTATATGCTTTTTCGGCAATATCATCGTGCATGATATCTTGTTTGGTATCATTAATTGAATTTAGATATTCAAAGGGATTCATGCCTGTACAGCTCCAAACTCTAAAGCTCTAACCAAAGTTTGCATTCTCATAACATCCATTGTAATATCATGCGCGGGATCATGAGCAATAAAAAGTGATTCTAATCCTTCTGGAATAAAAGAATTTTTAATATCTGTTCCCCAAGCCATACCATCAATAAAAGACCGGGTATCTCTATTTTGCCAATGTTCCCAAGGTATTACTTGACTATATTGTAAACCAATATAATCAAGAATAATAGGGTCAAAAGTATTACCACGGGAAAATACTTTATCTATTTTAGTATTACCGATGTATTTACTAATAAAAGGGATACACTCAGATAGCAATTGATCATTGGTCGATGGTTTTAATTTAGCTCGAGCCTCAGCAGATTGTTCTCCCCACCATTTTAAGGTATCAGGATTAATTTTTCTTCCATGATTTTTTACCTGATCCTCAACATTAAATTTAATAAGCCCTACGTTATCCAAAAGTTCTGAATACTCATAAGGTTTATTATCGGTAAATTTGACAAAATCAAATTCAAGAATTGCCATTGATATAATGGGTGCATTAATTCTATCGGTTGATAGTGTTTCAAAATCAAATATGTAGTTCATTAATACCATCCATTATCATAATCAATTTCATAAATTTTTTTTAATTTTTTTATAGTATTATCTGATAGAGCATTTGTATTTAACTTATTTTTGGAAGGATTTTTATGAATATTATCTATTCTATCGAACCAAATATAATTATCTTGTAAATATTCTATCATATTTTTAAATTCTTTTACATAATAAATTTTATCATACACATTGGAATTGCCCATCCAAAATGTTTGGGGTAAAAGGTGGTGATCAACCTCATTAATTTCCAAATTTATATTAATCAAAAATTCTTCTATTAATTCTATTGATGGTTCTATTATATTCAGCCGAGTTTCTAATAAGTATTTTACCGCAGATAATGCTCTATCAATAGGATCTCTTTTTAATGCAATTTTATAGGAATTATATCTAAATAACAATAATCCACTTTTTTCATCTATTTCTTTTTTTTCCATTAATAAATCATATACAAATTTTCTTTTACTAAAGGTCATAGGTGAATCTATACCATAATGTAAGAGACTATATGCATATTTTAAAGATGTATTTGCATTCTTAGGACATAATCTTATATCAATTTTATTATCAAAATAAAGTGTACGATACCCTTTTAAAGGATTATCTCTTATATCATTTGATTCCTTAGTAATCTCTGGTGTTTTTTCATACATTATGTCAATTATATTTGACATTATAGAAATTCTACCCCAGCCATAATTTCGGTCATACATGCAACCATATTAAGCTCATGATCGGCTACAAAAGAATCTTTGTATTGATAATCTGCAAGGATAAGAACCAATTGTGGAATTGAGTGTGGTTTCACATATTGGAACATATTATCATAGAGTGAACGCATAATAGCAGCGGTATCCACATCCATATTATTTACAACCCAACCACGCATTTTCTTAAAGTCTTTATCTTTAAGATACATAAACAGATCATTATAATTGCTAATGTCCTCTTTATGCGCCGATTCACCGGTACTTACTCTTCTCTGCAATTCATTAATTACACGGCGCCAATCTGGTGCGTGTTTCATAATAAGATTTGCAATATCTTTCTTACCGTAGTCAACATTCTCTTGATCAAGAATGTACTCAATTCTTTTCATAAATTGAGCGGCAAGTTCTGCCATTTCCTTTTTGGTGGTATTGAATTCATACACACCACACCGAGAATGGAGAGGTTCAATGATACGATTTTTAAAATTACAGGTAAGGATAAAGCGACAATTATTACTAAATTCCTCAATAAACCCACGGAGAGCAGGTTGTGTTGATTGAGGGTTAAGGTAATCAGCTTCGTCAAGGATTACAACTTTATAGCCGCCTTGAAGTGAAACTGATGAGGCAAATTGTTTTACCTTACCACGGAGGGTATCAATATTACCTTCTTCGGATCCGTTAATAATAATATAGTCAAGACCTAGTTCATTACACAAGGCTTTGGCAACAGTTGTTTTACCAAGACCTGCTGTGCCGGTAAAAAGCATGTTTTGCATCTCACCAGAATCAACTACTTTTTGGAAGGTATCCTTAAGAGGTTTTGGTAGAATTGTATCTGCAATTTTACGAGGACGATATTTTTCTACCCAAAGAAAATCATTAGACATTATAAGCCCTTTTCATTATATAGTGCATACATCAATTTTATATCATTTTCTTATACTTGTAAACTCATTTATTACGTCATACATTATTTCTTATGCACGTTAGTATTGAACAACTTTTACAAGGATTTAAAGGCTTTTTATTTTTTATGCCTTCTTTATATTTTTTTAGGATATTATTTTTTTCATAATAACTTATAATATCTTCTTTAAATATGTTACCTAATACTCTGCCCGACCAATCATTACAACATAAATTATAATTACCATTCCAATCTATGTAAATTTTATTATCTATATAATAACATTTTTTACCATCGTGATAGGTTGCGTGTTTATAATTAAAATGTTTTTCATAAATGGGATTTTCTATAGATCCTGCTCTATTATCAAGAAAGGGATAATTACTATTTAAAAATAAGGTTCCATTTATAAAATAGTGACGGACAGTGCCACCTTCTTTTTCATTATCGGGTTTCATAAAAACAAGTTTATTTTTAGAATTATATGTTTTTATTTCTGAAATTGCTTCTATAAAATCTGCATCATTATCAGAATATACTGCCCATCTTATTTGTTTAATTTTATGGGAAATGTGTTTAATTTTTTTTAGTTTTATCCCATTAGTATAAAGAACAATATTATCTATATTATATGATGATATAATCTCAATTATCTTATCAAATTCAGGATGTAATGTAGGTTCACCTCTACCTATAATTCTTAAACTTCCATTGGTAATAAAATCTTTAAAATTAGGTAATTTTAAAATTTGGTTACAAATTGCATGAATGGTATCCGAACTCATATTTAAATTTTGATTCGGATACCATGTAGATCTAGGACAAAATCCACATTTAAGATTACATAATTCTGTAATATTTAATGTAATTTCGTTTATCATTAACTATTTGATGCGTTCTCAGCCTGCCATGCTTCTGCAAGTTGAATTAGATGAGCAGCTTGATCCCTCAATCCGCCGATGGTAGAAAGTTCCTCACCCTTAAATGCACCACGTTGGGTAAGAGTATCAATTACTGCAATTGTACTACGTGCTACACGGTTGGAAAGATCGTAAATTTGTGAATGATTTTCTTGATTTGCAATTTTAGTTGCCATTATTAAGCTCCATATTTAGATGATTTTTCCAAGGCAATCCAATATTCAACCTTAGAATCTTTGTTAATAAAATGTGAGATAAGTTTAGATGAAATTTCCACTTGATAGTCATTAGGAATGAGTTTTAGATTTGAAATTGTAATAATAAAATCAAAATCAGAACCTTCATAAGATCCATCAACATCAATAGTGAAAGAGTTCGAGGTCGGATTATCCTTATCAAATACGGTCAAACTAATTGCACCATTATTTGGTCGGATAGAAACAACATCATGACCAAGAGCAGAAGCCGCTCTCTTGAGTTTATTTAGAGTGTCATTTGTGAGGTTAAATCTAACCTCAGTCGAAGGCATTGCAATATCCTTATTGGACGTGGTAAGATAATCCGTATCCGTAAAGAAATATTTTACCTTTGACAAACCTACGTTGTCATTTACAACAACATATTTATCATTGAAGGTAAGTGAATGTTCATCAACAAGACCAAGGACATTCAAAAACTCATTAAGGTCGTAGATACCAAACTTTACTGGAAAGTCAAGATCTACAATTGCCTTACCAAAGATATTTTTACCTTCGGAAAGTGTTCGAATGACGTTACCTTGTTCGATAACAATATTAGGATTAATTGTTGCAAAGTTTTTTAGCACTTGCATTGCTTGTTCGTTCAGCTGCATAATATGTTCCTCACTTAATTTTGCTGAAATTTTTATCTTTTACAAACTCAATTTTATTTTCAAATTTACCGTCCAGAATATCCCCTTTATGCGAAATAACAAAAACATTTGTATTATCATCAAGGCTGTAGATAATTTTCATTAGATTGTCCACACCTTCATAGTCAAGAGATGAATCAAATGTTTCATCCAAAATCAATAGATTTGTAGCAATTGAATTTTTCATTTTAGCTACCTGGCGCCAAGTGAATAGTAGAGCCAGGTCAATGCGTTGTTTTTCACCTTCAGAGAACGAATCATACGAAAAACTATCTCTATGTCTAGATCTGATTGATTCCGTAAATGCTTCATCCAAATGGAAGTGTACAAAAAAGTCAAGCGTTTGTAAATATTGATTTACCAATTTATTGATGACCGGAAGATACTGCTTCACAATCTTTGTTTTGATACCAGTATCTTTGAGCATTTCTGCAATAGCTGCATTATATTGGTATTGTTCACTATGCTTGAGCTTCTCCTCAAACCTAGAGTCTTTTTCATCAATAAATTTTTGTAGATCATTTTTAGCCAGAGATATGTCACTGGTTGTATCTGTAAGATTTTCTATTTCATCGTGAATCAAATTAACTTGAGAATTGATCCGATGAATGGTTTGTGAATTATTGTTCAATTCATTCTGCCATGTATTTATATCGGTAATTCTATCTTGTGCGGTTTTTAATTCTGATGCAATATTTTCAATCTCTGTGTTAAGTTTTGATAGAGCATCTTGTAATTCTTTTGCTCTATTTTTAGCATAATCCAATTTGGATTGTCTTACACTCTCATCAATCTTTTGTGTACATGTTGGACAATCATCATTCTCTTCAAAGAATTTAGCATCTTTAACTACAGTTTTAATATCTGTATTAAATTGTGTTTGATATTGGAACAATAAAGATTGTTTCTTTTGTAGTTTTTGAAGTGTAAATGGCCAAACCGCATTATTATGACTAATTTTTATAAGTAACTCATCATTTTGACGGCTGAGTTCCGCAGATTCATCTCTAAGAGTTCTGATATGTGCCTCTTTTTGTTCTCTAAGATCCTTATTAATCCTATTAATATCGGTAATGTATTTCTTTTGAGTTTCAATTTTATTTTTTAGAACCTCAATTTGATATTCCACATCACGGATTTTATCTTTGAGATTGGAATTTTTCTCTTTAAGGATAATATTCATCTTTGAGAAGATACCAATATCCAATAGATCTTCAATGACATCCCTACGATGTTGTGCAGGCAATTGCATAAACGGAATAAACGAAGATGAACCTAGAACAACAATCTGATGGAAACTTTTGTGATTAAGTTTTAGAATGTTTTGTTCTAGAATCTTTTGGTATTCTTTATTATGTGACTCTTGATTTAATAGGACGTTATTCCTATAAATTTCAAATACAACAGGTTTTAAACCACGGATAATCTTATATTCAAAACCACCAACGGTAAAAATAACCTCAACGGAACAATCTTTGTTGTTAATTGAATTTACAAGTTGTGGTTTATTGATATTACGATGCGGTTTACCAAATAGAGCAAATGCCAATGCATCCAACATAGTGGATTTTCCGGCACCATTGTGTCCTACAACCAGATGTGTTTTATGGGTAAGAAAATCAACTTCTGTCCAATTATTGCCTGTGGACAAAAAGTTGCGCCATCTCAAACTTTTAAATATAATCATGCTACTTCTAGGGTCTGTGCCTCAGTCATTAGTTCATGCATTTGAAGTTTAATCCGATCCTTGTCAAGTTCGGTATCAACACCATCAATATAACTATTGAGGAGTGACGTGGTATCTTCTAGCAGAATTGTGTCATCATCCACTTTTTCACCAATGAACTCATTAAAGTTCTCTTGGATTTTAAGCTCGTGTATTTTACATGATTGTATCTTATCAACAAACCGGTCAAATGTAAACACGTCACTTTTGTTTATGACAACAATTTTTACAAATTTATTTTCAACCAAAGAGAAGTCATATTCCAAATAATTAAAATTTGTATCATCATAATGAATACGATGGAACAGTGTGTGTGGATTTCGGATCTTGATAAGTTCCTGGGTCTCTGTATCAAATACATGGAAATATTTGTCGTTATGTGCATCACTCCAGAAAAATTCCATTTGGGATCCGAGGTAATGGATATTATTCTTAGATGATTTTACATGGTAGTGACCAGTATATACGGCTTGGAAGCGTTCAAAAATTGATGGATCCAAACCATGTGTACTTTCAACACCCTTTAGCATTTCAAAACCAATAATATCAAAATGTCCACCAACGTGTGTTGCCTTGGTTTCTTTTAGAAATTGCATGGTTGTCTTTTCATTTTCCTGATTAATCCAAGGAATCAAAGCAAAAGTTACATCACCATATTGGACATTTGTTGGCTCATGGATAATATTCACCACATCGGTATAATGTCCAAACAATTCTTTTAATGAATTTAGATTATTAGTATTTTTATAATAGGTATCATGATTACCTACAAAAATGTCCATTGTAATTCCATATTCTCTTAGTTTCTTAAGAAAATGATTACGATTACGATTCAATGCACGGAAGTTAATAAATTTTCTATTGTCATAGTAATCGCCGAGGTGGAGAATATGCTTAATTCCATTTTCAATTAAATAAGGAAAAAATATTTCTTTATAGAATTTCTCTGCATTATCAAGAAATATATCAGAACTATTACGAACACCACAATGGGTATCATTCAAAATTGCAAATTTCATTCTTCAAAAAAGTCCATTAAATCAGAATCTACTGAAAGTTGATATTTTTTTCTATGCTTTTCTTTTTTTACAAATTCTTTTAGATCATCATCTTTTTCTTTTACCTTATCAATACGATCCTTAAGTGTGTCAATAAAGCTTTGCATTGCTTGGATTGATACTGGATCCAGATCACCTGATACAATATAATCCTCAATACCAGATTGAGAGAGATATCTTAGTCTGACATCCTGATGCTTTTTCTCTTTTGCAATTCGACGAAGGAATGCATACCAGGAAATTTGGGTAAAATAAGCAAAGGCATTTGGTAAACCAGTTCTTGTTGCAGCATCAATATTATAATTTTCAATTGCTCTTAAACAATTTTCAACTGCATCCATTACCATTTCTTCACGGTAAGTATATCTAATGAAATTAGATTTATGTGAAAGACCTTCGGCAATTCGTAGGAAAGATAATGCAATATAATCCGGTACAACAGGTAATGGTTGTTTTTTCTCTTTTGCTTCAGCAATTAGAGTGCAGTATTCTACCACTGCTTCGGAAAAATCCTTATTGTTTACATAATGAATGCTTGCTCGTTTTTCTTTTGCCATAATAAAATCCATTTTGTTTTTTATATTGTAACACAAAAATATTGATATGTAAACAAAAAATAGTTGTTTACAAGATTAGAAATGTTGATATAATAACATAGTACATGTTAGAGATGGGTGGTATATCACTTTACCCAGAAACCAGTACGAGGATCAGAAAGTTGGCCATCGGCATCATCATAGTCAGATACCCATCTATAACCATCTTTTGTCAACCGATCATTACGTTCGGAAAGAACTTTTCCATTGGCTTGATCTGACATCCATGTGGGAATAATATGATCATAGTCAGGATCAGGTGTATCTCTCAGATGAACCTCAATCACTTTATCATCTTTGAATTCGACATTTATAATTCCTACATCAGATAATTCATTTAATGCCCAAGGAACATAAGGAACTTCTTCTGTACGATACCATTCTCTAAATTGTTGCAACATAGCTGGATTTGAAAGTCCTTCCCAGCAAGAAACAACATCCCATCTAGGCTTGTGATCATGAATAAACTTGAATGTGGCAGAGTAATGAGTTCCCTCAAACCATTCACACCAGAAGTAGCCGGCAGGAACAGCTTTCAAGTCGCCAGCCTCAATGAATACTTTCTTAGCGCCTACACCCATACCGGAAAGATTATATGTGGGTCTAACAACATACCACCCACTAGTCTTGGGTGCTGTTCCGCCCGGTCCACATTTATATCCTAGCTTCTCAGATACCCATAGCTTGTTAAACCAGTTGTGGTGATGGGGATATTGTTCCCATGCTTCTTGATCAGTTCTTATCATTAATGTAATTTTCTGCCCGGAAATTGGATTAGATTATTTGAATCACTATCATTAAATGTTTTATCCGACATATATTCTTCTAATACTTTTTCCAATTTAGCAATTTTATCTTCCAATTCTTTTTCATTTTCATCAGTATCATTTATTACTCTATAATAATGTACAAGAAGTTCATCAGCAGGTGTTGCTTCCGCAATAATATGATCAGCATTTAATACTTGGAAATAGTCTTTTTTATCTTGATATACCAACCAAGGACGAAATTGATAGTATCTATTTTCTGTTGGATTAAGAGTATTTACCATGAAAATTTTATAGGCATTACGAACTATTAACCCATTATGATCATCATCCTCACTTGGCCATTCTACAACATCACATACTATTTCATCACCATTGGATAATTTAAATTGTCTAATGCTTTTATTAAAATCTGATCCACTCATTCTAATTCCACCTGTACAATTTTATATTTGAATTCTTCTTTTGAGTATATTTTTACACGTTCCGCAGAATGTATAAGAGCAAAATTTTTCTTTTGTTTCCAATGTAAATCATCTGCAATATCAAAAAGTTTTGTTACTCTTCCGTCATCTGATACTCGTAGTCCACGGCCGATCGACTGAAGAACTTTAATTTGGGACTTGGACGGTGACGCAAAAATAATGTTATGCAAATTCCGTATATTGATACCAGTACTAAAGGTCCCTAAACTTGCAACAATGATAGCATCTTTTTGTGTCTCAACAATTTTTCTTATTGATTCTCTATCCTCAGCTTCAACATCACCAGATACAAAAAATATTTTTCTATTCTCATCAGCTTTTTCACGAATCATATTAAACAAAGGTTTTCCATGACCATCAACTCTCAGATATAATACGAGTGTATTACCTGTCTGTGATAGGGCTAGATTACGAATAAATTTATTTCTTTTCTCATGATTAATTAGGAATTCAATTTCCTTTTGGTAATCATTATTGGTATTTATCTGTCTAGTTTCACTGGTATATTTAAGCATTAGAATGGTAATATCAAGTGGTGCTAGTGTACCTTCTTCTTGTAACTTTTTGGTCATGGTAACCTGATATACTGGACCAAATAACCCCTCCAACACCAGCTTATGCGTTTGGGTGCCGTCTAAAGTACCTGTCAACCCGAATCTATATTTTGCTTCGGTTGATTTATTCATAATGGATGATAGTGATTTTGATTTAAAGCCATGACACTCGTCACCAAAAACGGCATCAAATTGTTCAAACCACTTTTTAGGAAACTTATAAATGGATTGCCATGTGGAAATAATAACTCTTTTATTTGTAGTCTTATCTTTACCTGAATAAATCTTATGTACTTTATTTTCAGAATCATAACCGTAATCAGCAAAGTCTTGCCAGAGTTGTTCAACAAGAGATGTTGTTGGAACAATGATTAGAATTTTACCTTTTTCTGTACCAAGTATATGCCGCATCAACAAATACATAATAAACGATTTACCAGAGCCGGTAGGCGATACCAGGATCGCTCTCTTACGTTCTAAGCCGATTTTTACTGCATCGTGTTGGTAATCACGGGTATCATATGGTAACTTTAGTACCTTATAGAACTCCTGTAGCTTATCGGAATCTATTTTGGTGATACCGATAGGTAAACCATAATCGGTTTCCTCGGTATCCATTGTATAGCCACGTTCAGAACAAAATTTAACTACATAAATGTAAAGCCCCGCATTTAATTCACCTGTCATTTGATTAAACAAACGAATTTTACCATCCCATACACGTGCTTTAAAGGCTGGCATGAAACGATAACCAGGTACAAAGAATGAAAAGTAATCACTCAACTCTGCAGATATGCCTCTATCACACTGGATAGTAAGCATACTATAATCTTTAAGCTTTACAACTATATCAACCATTAACCACCAGCTTCAAATTGTTTCCATCTTATAATATTGCCGATGGTTTGATGGCGCCATTTAAGATTATCTACTATTTCAGTCAGAGTACTTATAACCGTTTTCCAGTACTCAATTTTTTCTTCTGATTTTTGAATTTCAGGGTCTGAATTATAGTAATAATCCATTTCACCTTTTAAAATTCTAAGACCATCAAACGGATCTGGTGACCAACCTTTTGATTCTAATTGTTCTTGATCCATTTTACCATTATAATATAGCCATTTATCTCGAAGCAATACTTTTTGGTCACGCTCCGTTTTTTTGAGCATAAGTTTTGCCTCCGACAGAAGCCGAAGATACTTTGCATGCAATGTTGGTGTATTTTTTGAAGTTTCATCCAACTTCAGATTATTAATTTGGCAGTCTTCTGCCCACATATCCAAGATAGTGTTCAAGTCGATCATAATAAACCTTCATAAATTAACGGAATTCAAAATAAGAGTATCTAAAGCTTACTGTGTAAGTTAAGAACTGGTCACCTGCAACGGTTTCAAAGTTAATACTACCTAAGGATGTAGGCATACAATCAATATATCGTATTTCTCTTGAAAGGTTGTTTGAACTATTTAGGATGGATAATGTTACGTCTGCATAAGTTGGTGGTAGTGTACCATAGTCAATAGGTTCACCAGGTTTACCCATTGGTCTGGTTTCATTTGTTTCTACAACTCTTTCCATCCAGTTATACATTTCTTCATATGAATTCATCTCTTCGTCAAGAAGAACCTGGACCGAAAGTTCACCAAAGGTAAATTTATCACCAGCAAACGGAATGGAACTAATACGCTTATATGCAACATCAGCAGCATTCACGCCAACATCAGGGTGTGTAAATCCATTACAAAAGAATTGTAAGTTAGGAAAATTCTTACGATTGATCACCATCTTGAAACCAGTAGGCTGCAAGAAGTTGGTTGTGGTCAATGAACTATTATTACTGGTAGGTGATAGATCTACCGATGCATTGGGGTTAAGAGATGGCATGACGTATCCTCTGTTCCTTTCTACTATTTATATAATTATATCACATCACACCATAGATGTAAATAATGCAAAAAAGTTACAAGTGATTGAAATTCCATAAAACTTTTTTTGAAAAAAATGCACGTAGGGGGTTTACATTTAAGAAGAAATGATTATATTATAACTATAGGAAGTGAAAGGAACCACACCATGATGACCTTCAATCAATCTGAAACTCACTCACACATCTACAAAGCAACCAACTCGATCAAACCCGTTGAGATCTATCGGATGTGTGATGGAAAGTTTATGATCTATACCCCCGAGGGCCGCCTTCTGGATGATTTTACTTCCGCCGGTCCTTTTGTTGATTTTGAATCTGCTAAGCGTAATGCAGAGACAAATGTTGGAATGAAAATGAACTGGGAGAACTTCTGAAAATGCAACGTGCAGGTAAAACACATAAAGCCGCAGCAAGTGATGGGCTTCAAGATATGAGGCTCAAAAACTTCTTCCGTGAATGTAAAAATATTCTAAAAAATGCAGACGAACCTGATTCAGCATTTTATTTTGAACAATTAGAAGAACATATGATGACCGGTAAACCTCTACCGAGTGAATCAAAGGAAATTTCTAGGATTCTTGGAGTATAAAAATGGAAAAGATTATTCGTGATGGAATGGTAGCAGTTGCCGTATCCGGTGGCTTTGGTGCTGGTTGGTCCACTTGGAACGAAATTGATCCAATGGATGCACGTTTCAACCAATTGTTTTTGGATGGTAAAATTGATGAGATCGTACGTATCTGTGATGATGAAGCCCTTGGTTATGCAGGTGGTGCCAGTGGTGTAAGGATTGAATGGATTCCTATTGGTACTGAGTTTATCATTACTGAGTACGATGGTGCCGAAAGTCTTGAAACCAAGGATAGCTTTGACTGGAAAGTAGCATAAAAAAAGGGCGACCGAAGCCGCCCTAGTTTGTGTGGGAGGGGTTGATTCCCCTCCCTTTTTATTAGCAGATTACTGCAGAATGTTGTCCACGCGAAAGATTCTGTAGTACTGGTTAGTCTTAGCAGTTGCAAGACCGTTTGCAGGAGTGGAACCAACGAATGGGTTGGATACCATACCGTAACGAGTCTTGAAGCCGATTTTTGGCTGGAAGTCTGCTTCACCAACCGCACGTACCATAGTTAGAGGTACATATGGGCAGTAGAAGAGACCAGCATCGTATGCGTTAGTACCTTTGTAACCAACAGTTACATAGTCAGCAACCGCATATGGGTCGATGTACACACGAGTACGACCGTTAAGAACACCAGCAAAAGTGTTGCCAGTATCATCAACGTTTAGGTTAGTTGAAAGAGCTGGAGTGTAGTCAAGCATACCAGCAGCTGCAAGTGCAGAAGCTACGTCTGATGAGCAAAGGATGAAGTTACCCTTACCACGACGAGTTTCTTTTGCAATTACGTTAGCTTCACGCTCGATCTGCATGATCAGACCCTTGAACTTTTCTACTGACCAACGGCCGTCGGCATCAGTTGAAAGGTCGAAGATACCCTGAATAGCAACGTTTGAAGTAAGAGCACCAGTCTTAGCTTGGCTGTTGATAGTGCGAACAACTTCACGGTTGATTTCTGCAAGGATTTCAGTTGACAGAATGTTTGCTAGTTCTGTCTCAGCATCAAGGCCGTGAATTGCCTTAAGATCCTGAGCAAGTTCTAGTGAGTATTCTGCTTTCAATGCACGTGACTTTGCAGTAACAGTTGCACGTTCAATGGTGAAGCCCATCTCATTGAAAGTTGAACCTGAAGCAGATGAACCTAGACGTTCTGCATCTGCAGTTGGCATACCGCCAGCAACATCTGGACCAGTACCACGAGCATCATCGATAGATGAGTCAACAGTACGAACTGGATCAGAGTTTGAAGAGTCATCCGCAAGACCTGAAAGACCTGATGGACCTGAAGTCTGAGTGACTGATGAGTCGCCTGAGAATGCAGTGTTTGCTTCATTGAAAAGCGCTTCAGTTGCATTGGTATTACCTGCTGAATAGCGTGACTTCATTGCGAAGATCAAGCCAGTTGGGCCAGTCATTGGCTGCACACCGCAGATGTCGTATGCAATCATATTTGGCATTGCACGACGTACGAGTGAGATAAGAACTGGATCCCAGTTTGAAGCAGAAGCAACATTGTTTGCTGGAGTTTCTGCTAGGAAGTTCTGCTGGGTGCGCTGTTCCTGAAGAGCCTTCTCAGTGTTCTCTAGAACCGCTGCAGTAACTGCACGGCGGTGAGAGTCTGCGATTTTGCCGGCTGATTCTTCATTAAGAACGGGAGCCCATTTTTTAATTAGATTGTCATATGATTCCATCATTGGAATTTACTCCTTGGTATTATTAGTTACTTGATTTACGGATTGCTGCAAGATACTGAGCCATAGTTGCTGAAACTTCTACTGTATCAGTAGTGTCATCTTCTTCTACGCTTTCAGTGATTACAGCTTTTTTGGTGAAGAGTGATTCTTTGATGGTTTCAACTTTTCTTGAAAAGTCTTCATCAACATCATAACCTTCAACCATAGTTCTTAGCTTTTCTATCTGAGTATCAGCTAAACCACGTGAATGCTCACGAATGATTTCTTCACGCTGATATGACTCGATTACAGCAGCTGATTGCAGAAGTGCTTCAGTTGCTTCATTTAATCTATCAGATAGATCTTCTACTGAACTGTGAAGTTCGTCTACTAGGTCGACCTTGGATTCAGGAACATCAACATAGGATTCAGTGAATAGAGTCTTAAGACCCTTCATGAAATCCTCTGCAATTTCCGCACGAAGACCAGACTGGATTGCCAGTTTGTTTTCTTCCATCCAATTTTCAACCACGTAGTTGAGGTAGCTATCAACTTTTTCTACAAGCTCTGCTTTAGTTGCAGATACTTCTTCTTCAAGTTGAGTTGCATATGCTTCTTCAAGACGATCGATTTCTTCCGCAACTTTTGCCTTCACATTTGCTTCAAAGATAAGTGAAACCTTTTCCTTAAATTCTTCTGAAAGAGTTGCTTCTGATTCTACTAGAGAACCGAGTTCGTCATTGAAATCTATATCTACATCTGCAGATTCCATTTTCGCTGACCCATTCTTCGGAGCTGCCTTGAGGTGGCTTGGCTCTGAATTTCTTTTGTCACCCTTACGTGCAGGTGCCTGTTTGGTTGCAGTTGCAGCTTTGGCTACTGAAGCAATAGATTGCTCTTCTGCATTCTTAGGATCATGAGCTTCTTCGATCTCGTCGTCGAGCTCAACATCCTGTTCTTTTACTTGATCAGTCATGTTTGACTCCTTAATGTGTTTTCTTTTTCAGCAACGAGAGGAAATTTTTGAACTCACGAACCTGTGTCTCATAGAGATTAGTACGTGATGCAGTCTTAATTTCAGTCTCCATTTTTTCAATTACTTGAGGCTCAATAATGCCGTTATTCCAAATCCATTCTACACCTTCCATGATACCATTGACGAAAGCTGTCGGTGCAGATGGATCTTGTACGATATCAACCGTACTAAGAATAAAGTCGTCCTTGACGTACATTACGCCATTACGTTCCTCAAGACTACCCATACCACGAGTTGACACACCTAGTTGGACTCCACCTTCAAGTAAACCTTTTACGATATTACCCATTGGAGTTTCTAGTATACGTGCCTTACCCACAACATCATTGCCCTTCCAATCAAGGGCTTCAATCTTGTGGGATACCTTATCCAAGTTAATGGTAGGACCATCAGGGTGATTTAATTCACCTACTGCTCTACCAGTCTTAACTTGTTCTGTGACATATTTATTTACAGCTTGTTCCATAACAGGTCTTGGATAAATACGCCCATTTCTATTCTTTGATTCTGATTGCATAAACACGCCTTCAATGAAATGATTCTTACCACCATTTTCACGAGCTTCAGTAATAACCTCTAGATGTTGGTCATTATACTCTGCAATCAACTTCATTTCATTTTACCTTTGTATTGCTTCATAAATTCCTTAGCCATTTTTTCGGCTTCGGCTTGAGTAGGATATGTATCTAATTCATCACCATCAATAGTTACCTTTACTTTACCACCTGGTGCATTTGTGAATGTTACAGGGTAACCATTAATTTTTTTGGTTTCTGATTTAGATCTTAGATCTTTTAGTGTTTTCATCTCATACTCTTTATTAATTGTAATTATTTATATAAAATAAAAATTCTAAAGTTCTATAATCCAAGGATTTAAATCAGTTTTATTTAACTGAAGTTTATTACATTTTTTACTTTCAAAATATTCTAATGTTTCAGATCTATAATTAATAGGATTATCAACTATAATAAATTTATTTGAATAAATTTTAAGTTTATTTAATATTTCTTTTACTTTTAGTGTATCCGAATATTTTTTATTAATAGGATAAAATCTTGTTAAAATTATAAAATCATACATTTTATCACAATTAAATATTTTAAAATCGTTATTTCTTATATTATTACAAGTATATGTTAATTGATCATCAACGTCAAAGCTTTTTCGTAATTTAGAAAAATGTTCATTTTGTTGATCCCATTCAACTGATTCTAAATTTATTTTACCATAATTCTTTACATAATATTCTAAAAATCCAGCGCCCATTCCCATATTTAAATATGTATTTGATCTGGGTGTTCTTGCTATTTCATTATAAATTTGTCTACCAATAGAAAAATATCTATCTAATACTATAGGATTTGAATATTGAATAATAGAAAAATGTTCATCAGTAAAAAGATTTTGATTTAATAGACAAAAATTTAAATGATTAAGTGAAATATTCTTATAATCATTTTCATTAATCGTCTTCGTCATCTTCTTCTATGTTGTCATCTTCTAAATCTTCATCTTCTAGATCTTCATCTTCAAAGGCATCTTCTAGATCTTCATCTTCAATATCATCAGTATCTTCTTCTTCGCCAAACATTTGTCCAGCTACAACAATCTTTTGTTGATCAAGTGCATCTTGCATTCTTGCTTGCATAAGATCTGCAAACGTTAGTTGTGCAGTGGTATAATCTTTATCCATTACGTTATTAATAAAATCTTCAATGCTCATTTTGCCACCTTTAAGTTAATAGTATGTGTATTACCTGATTCTTGATCTTCTTCTTGATCTTGTTCAGGTTGTTCGGTTTCTGGCGGTTGTGCTTCTACTTTTTCCGCTTCCATTTCTTCTTTCATTTTCTCAATTTCATCATCATCTAAATAAAGTACTTTTCTCATAATCCATTCTTTAGAAAAATATTCTCCAACATAATTTTGAGCTTGTGAAAGAACATTTAATCTTGATTGGAAAATTTCCGCATCTTTTAATTCTGTAAAATGATTATCTCTTACAAAGTCAACAATAATATTTGACTTCCAAGATTCCCAATCTTCTTCAGTAATAATGTTTTTTAGAATTAATTGTTTCTTAAGAATATTTAGAAATAGATTAGAGAATCTTCTACGTAGTCTATCAATAAACTTCTGAAATTTAAGTTCATCTCTGGAAATTTCGGATGATCTACCAAGAGAGAATTGTGATTCTTGTTCAAGTCTATTTACCGGAACATTTAATGCACGATATAGTTTCTTTTGGAAGTAAATAATATCGTCGATCTGACCTAGGTTTTCACCACCAGGTAGCGTTGTAATCTCAGTTCCTTTACCACCTTCACGACGTGGTAGCCAGAAATCTTCAAGCATTGACATATGCTTACGATCATCTTTAATCTCACCTGTTGCAGCATCATATACAATTTTATTCTTATAGCGAGTCATGATATTCTTCATGTACTCTTCTGCTTTACCACGTGGTAGGTTACCAACATCAACATAGAAAATACGGCGTTCAGGAGCACGAGCCAGACGATAGATAACAAGTGAGTCTTCCATCATACGAAGCTGATTAATCGGCTTCAATGCTTTATGAAGATATGAAACTACTTTTCTACGCTGTTCATCAAGCAAACCTGACGTAACGTAACTAACTGCATCAGGAGAAATTCTAACGGCATTATGACTATTTGAATAATTATTACTACCGTTAATCTTATCTTGGAAAATATAAAATTCACTTACAGTATCTACAATTGATGCGCCAGTTTTAGGATCTTTTTTCTTTTTAATTTCTTTTACTTTACGGATCTTAAGTGCATCAATTGGACGAATCTCTTGGATACCAGCTTTAGGGTTAGATTCATTTATAAGAAGATGATGTACTATTCTTCCGTCAATATACCAACGCTTGAACATATCGGAACCATTGTCGGTAAATGATAACATATCAAGTATATTATCAAATTCTTCTTGGAATTGTTTTTTAAGCGATTCACTTAAATCATCAACTTCATCTAAATTTAGTTTTACAGGAGCTTCTAGTTCTGATGTTGTAATTGATTCGTTTACAATTTCATCAATTGCCATGTCCACTTCTGGATGCATGGATACTGCTCTGTATCTTTGAATTAATTCAACCGCATCTTTTGTATTATCACCATCAAAGTCAATGTATTGACCCCAATGGGAACCAGACGCAGTAACATAACCTGCACCATCTTCATCAGATGGAGGTACTATAGAAGGAATCTTATCTTTTACTTCACGGTTGGCTCTTCTTAATTCAAAGCCAAATAATTTCATTACTGGACCGTCAGCCATAATCTATCCTTAGAAAAATTGAAGTGGTAGGGCCGTTAAGCCCTACCTTATATCTTTATTTATCAGCTGGTAGTACCAACGGATTCCCAATATTGAACTTGGAATTCAACAGTAAATTCTTCAATGACGTCATTTGTTCCATAGGCAAGTTCAATTGCGGAAACGGCGGTCGGGAAACAACCACGGAAGTTGTAAGTCTTAAGTGTTGACCCATCTTTGTCAAGTTGTTCAACAATAAGATCTGCAGAATAATCGTTTACATTAGTAAGACCAGTATTCTGTCTGTGATTGTTCATACCGTTCATCCAGCGTTCCATAGCATTACGGACTGCAAAGTCGGTATCATTTATAATAGTCGGAGTCCAACTATCGAATGTTCTGGTTCCTGCCATTTTCAATTCTCTACCACGGAAAGGAATTGTGATAGTTGACATTGTTGAAGCCGGTAGCTGAGCAGCAGAGCAAAGGAATGATGTAATTTCTACATCACCCTGTGCATAAGCTGGGAAGTTAATGGTCGCTTTGAATAGATTCGGTCTAGCGCCACCACCTCTTAATTTGGACTTGAAGTCATCAACTCCTAGAATAGCCATGTTATTTCTCCTCTGACGCTATTATACAGTGCCGACAACTTCTTCAAAGTCCACACCAGTTCTAACAGCTACGAAGTTTAGAGTTACGTAGTTGATTGAACGTGCAGGCTTAATGAAGATGTTAGCAATGAATTCGTTTCTATCCACAACAGCAGCCGTATTATTTGTTTCGTCACAGACTACACGGAAATCAGTAATACCGCGTCTACCTTGGATTTCTCTCAAGAATGGTTCCACGATATTTACAAATTCCGCACGTGTGAATTCATCGTTAAATTCAAACATAACGTTACGTGCTGCAATTGCAATTGCTCTTTCCATAGTTAGGAACAAGCGACGAACGTTAATACGGTCGAAGGCTGATGGTCTAGCTAGGAATGTTTTATCACCGAATAGGAGTGTACCCTGTCCAGGAATATTTGCAACTGGATTAACACCTGCTTTATAGAGTGTATCTCTTTCTGCTTTGGTTGCAGAATAAGCAAGACCAGTTACACCAAGAACAGCACCACGTCTTTGTCCAGCAGGTGAGTACCAAGGAGCTGTTGAAAGATCTGAAGCAGCCATGATACCAGCAACTGATGAAGCATCCGGAATGAAGATATATTGATCATTATACTTATCATATACTTTTAGATAGTTATTTGAAACTACCAAGTATGATGAGCGAGTAAATTGATCAGTAGTAATGATTGATGTAGCAACTGGTGTTGCTGCATTTACAACTGCTTCTCTGTTAGGTGATGTTACAACAATACAATCCTTACGGGTTGTTTGAGCAGTTGATACTAGATCATTAACAACAGTAACCTGATTTGCAGAAGATGCAAGACCTGGTGCAATAAGGAAGTCAACGGTAATGGTATCAACATCTTCAAATAGATCAAAGCCTGTTGCGTACTGCGCAGTACCTAGAGTACTTGAATCAACACCGGCTGTAAGTGACGTTGTAATTACATCTGTTGCTGATGCAGAAAAGGTTTGATTTGCTGCGCTGGTACCAGCATTTGTTAAATCATCTAATGTACCTTCAAAAGTTGCAAGATAAATGTATGCTGATCCATTATTAATTACGTCTTTAACATAATTGGTTGAACCATCTGCATTCTTTGCATCAGATGCAAGAGATACATAAGCATATCTTTCAAGTACGGTACCAGGAGTTCCAGTAAATAGACCATCTTGGTCAATAACAACTACGTGGCACTCGTCATTTGCTCCGCTTCTGGCACTTGCATATGCTGAAGTACCAGGAGCTCCATCAAACTGAGCTACATAAGCCCATTGTGAAAAGTATGTTCCATTAGAATCTGAACCAACAGGACAGATTGAAACTTGTAATGAATTACCTAGAGCACCAGGAAATCTTGCAACCCATGCTCCGGTATTTGTATCACCAGAATCGGAACCAAAAGTTCCATCTAGTGAATCAAAGTGATTTTTATTTCTAACTACAACTGAACTTAAGCCAGCGGCATTTGCATTCCGTGCAGCTGCATCAATTTCACGTACAACGTAAAGTGAACTTGAATATCTCAAGTAATAAGCTGCTGACAAGAAATCCGCAGCGTTTGTAGTATTTGGTGTTGCAAAGGTCGAAGCTAGTGTAGTCTCTGTATCTACCAGAGTTGCCTGTCTAACTGGACCCCAGCGAAAATTCCCTACAAAAGCGCCAGTAGTAGATTGAACGTTAGGTACTACACCTGTTAAATCAATCTCTTTTACGACAATTGCTGGGGATTCAGAGGGACTAAAAATTGCCATATCTCGATCCTTTTCAGTGGTATTAATATGTTTTCATAATACGGTAAAACTATCAATTACCATTATTTATAATTTTTTAAAATTGGTCAAAAATCCACTTGACCAAATTTGAAATCTCTATCTACTGTCCATACAGTTTTTATATCACCAAGAACTTCTGTATCATTATTTGAAATACCATCTTCAATATATCCAAATGGGACTAATTCATCTTCAATTTCTTTTACTCTTTGAGCAAACATCATCTCTTTTAAATTTACAGTAGTTAATTCTTCAAAATTTCTACCTGTAGCAAAATAACCAAATAGAACTAAATTCATCATAAGATCATCATGATTACCTTCGGATGCTTCATATGAAGTACCTTTTGCAATAAAAGTAGACATTTCCAAAATTGTTTCTGGATCTACGATGTGTAATTTACGATTTTCAATAATATCTTTAATTGCAGAACATCCGATACGTTTTACCTTTTTATTCATTTCCACACCAATTCTATCTGATCTAATCATAGATTCCATGTGTAGATTTTCATACTCTAAATCATAGTAAAGTCCATTTACAACCACGGATCCTTGGTCATTAGATTCTACAATAACATAAGCTTCATTATATGCTTTTGCATACTTATAAATGATATTTGGAAATAAAATTGGTGAAATAGTATTATTACGATATACAGCAGATTGCTTAAAAGGTCTAACACTGATGTCAATTAAATTAAATGTTGAATAATCTTGACCTCGACCTTTACTCACATCAACAACCATAACATAATTATGATTATTTATTGGCTCATCATAAATTAATAAGCAACCACCTTCAAGATATGACCTATGTTCATGAGCTCTTTGTTCCAAAAGAATATGAGAAGCAATTAAAGTATCACCAGTACCAAAGAATGTATTTCCAAATTCTTGGTCAAATTGTAACTGAGAGGTATTTGCAATGGTTTGTAATTTCCATTTTTCATCTCGTCCAGGAACGTCCCACCAATCAACACGAAATGGTTTATATTCATTTGTTCCTTGAACAGCACCTTCCCAGATTTTATGGAACATATTACCAATGCCGTTTGCAGTGGATGTAATAATAACCTTGGTATCTTTACCGGACGAAATAACCGGATATGTTGAGGTGTAAAATTCAGACGCTCTCTCTACGAACGCAAATTCGTCCAAGTAAAGAAGGTTCACTGACATACCTCGGATCGAGGACCCTGATGTAGCCGCAGCTACTATACGGCTATTATTGCTAAACTCTATGGATCCCTTGTTTAATGCTTTTGTACCAGGTTGTAGAAAAAATGGTAAATTTTCCAACATTAATGTAATACGTGCTAACATTTCACGAGCAGTAGCGCCTTTATTAGCAAGAACAGCAATAGTTTTTTCAGGATGAAATAAAGCATACCAAAGAAGATACGCAACGGATGAAATTGATTTACCAGATTGTCTACAAGCTAATACAATATTAAATCTATTATCATTAAAATGTTTAAACATTTTTTCTTGATAAGGATATAGATTAAAAGGTACTAAACCCCTATCAAGAGAAATTACCCTACAATAATTTTTTGCAAAATATGCTGGATCTTGCATGCATTGCATATACTCATGTATTTCATGTGCGGTAAAATTTTGGACAACCCCATCACGTTTAACGTTTAGGTTGCCATTATATGAATCATTCATCTTTTTGGTATTGATTTATATCAATTACATTATCAGATCTATTCTGATTCAATAGGAATCTTTGTAGTTCCGTAGTTGATCCCACAAATAGATTATTAGTAGTACCACTTTGTTGTATAGGTAAAGCAGCTATATCTTTTTTATCAATATCTTTTTTCTTTTTATGAAGATCTAAAAGATTACCATTTACATCAGCAAGGGTTTTCATCATTGTAGAAAGAACTTCAAAAGCTCTTGGATGTTCAGTTGATCTAGCAACTTCCATCATATCATCCATAGCTTCGGAACCTTTTACCAAGATGTCATGATAAACTTGTCTAGCATATTCAAAATCATTATCTTTAATATCAGAATCAATCATGCACTATCTAAAGCTCCAAATATTAATGTTGTAAATCCATAATCGCTGTCTGGACTAGCATCGGCAGGATCAGGTAGAACTCGAATCTTTTCAAGGAATTCATCCGAATCATTTAATCCAGTGCCCATTGAATATAGATCAACATCTGCTTTACGAATAATTTTTCCATCATTAACAGGACCATAGAAATTAATTTTCATTTCAAAGTCAAGAGTATATATTATACTACGTCTTTGTTCAAGAGCACCTTCATAATCATCAGTAAATGAAACAGCTTGAAGAATAACTTGACTATCTTCTTTTATTGATGTATAATTTTCAATAGGTTTTATGGTAAGAGTATACTGAGGATTAAAATATGGTATAATTTGCTCTACAACTTGTAGAGCGTCATCATGAGTTTTAGCATAGATATTTAATTGAAAATTAATATTATATGGAACCGGTGCAAAAAATTTACTTTTAAATCCAGTACCTGTTGGACTGGTTAAACCAAAATTATTTGTTTTGGATAATTGTCTGGTTGAATCATAAGTAATAGCAATTATTTCAAAGGACATACGAGGAAGTTTTACCGCAATTAAACGTTCAGCTTCTTCACCTTTTGCCATATTGGCAATTCTATCAATAAAGTCCCTTTTTGGTGCATAACTTAATGGAACTTTAACTTGACTAATAACAGCTCCAGCCGCATCTTTTCTTAGAACATATAAATTATTGAATAAAGCACCAAAAACGGCTACAGATTTTCTGATTCTTTGATGATAAAAATATGTGCCGAACATTAATTTAACTCCAGGTTATTAATATATTTATCAAAATAAAAATCTATTTTAATATTTTATCACAGAAATAATCTTCTATCATTAATTTTCTATTATTATTATTTCTTCGCTTGGATAAACCACCGTGATAATGTATTAATGAACTACAAAATCTTTGACTTTGATCATATCTTGACATGTGAAAATTAAAATCATAATGTAAGTTTGATAGTTTTCTATTATTTTCTTTTGCGTACATATTTAAAATTTGTTGATCACCACCGCCGAAAGTGTTAGGAGCATTAAAATTACCATTAAGTTTATCTCTAGCCCAATGGTGTTTTAAATTACCCAAATAATTAATAAAATCTAAATAGATTTTTTTAGGAAATACAACAACACCAGAATTTGCATGACCGTCTTCAAACCAAGGGCTTTGTGATTCAATTGGATCTACTATAAGAGGGCCTGTATTCATATGATTTATATTAATATTTTCAAAATTTACATATTCAACAATATTTTTACTATTTGAAGTTGCTAATATATCACAGTCAACATAAATTAACAAATCATAATCATCACACCATCTTTCTATAAAAGGTATTAGTATACCATACTGAGGGTGATAAGGTGCTCCCCCTGATATAAATTCATATTCAACATCTATTTTTTCCGCATATTTTTTAATAGATGAAATTGAATAATCCCAATAATTTTTATTAAAATTTATTGGTGGATCAAAATATTGATATAATAAAATTTTCATTATGTAATATTAGGATCTCCAAATGGATTTGTTTCACTAAAATCTATAAAATCAATATTACTGAAGATTGAATTTTGATTATTCGGATCAATATTATTTCTTTCGCCTACAGCAGTTACAGTAGCAGTAGCAGAAGAAGTTGATCCAATAATGGTTCCAGTGGTAAACTGACCAAATGTACCATCATTTGATCCTATGTGCGCAATATATAGAATACTATCGGAATCATTCTTTTCGGTAACTTCACCTCTCATTACAACACCACTTGCAAGTGTTTGTGTAACGGTTTCACCAACAATGAATGACATTGGTGTTGTTGATAGAGTAAGGGCATTTTGATAAGCACCTACAGACTCAACCGTATCAATTGCATCAATTCCCGTATCAAAATCTTCATCATTGTATTCAAACAGGCTAGCTCTTAATCTAAATACTGGAAGATTTTTTAATTGATAAAAAGGCGATTCAGTTTCAACTTTTTGAATTTCAAAAATTGATCTAGATAAAGGAAGATAAATTAAATCTCCTTCCCTAGGTCTATAAAATTGAATTGGATTATTTTCTGATTTTACTAATCTATTCCAACGACGTCTTGATACAATAAAGGAAGCTTCATCACGAATCTCTACACCAAATTTTGTAAATAGATCACCTTCTCCATCAAAACCTTCTATATTTTCAATATACATTTCTATTTTATTATATTTTGTAAATTTAGAAATGGAATCATCATTAAAAATGGTATCTTTATTAGTTAATTCTCTGGGAAGATACACAACATCTTGGCCAAAGATCTTTAAAGATTCAATGACAATATCTTCATACAGAAGTTGTTCTGTGGTTGTACCTTGATTAAAATAATGGTTTGTAGCCATAATTAACCCACAAAGAAATCAGGCGGGAGTTCGTGTTCCAATCTCATATTTTCTCTTAATGTTGCTATTTCTGAAGTAGCATCATCGTAGAGTTGTCTACCATTTAATGTAACACCACCGGGAAGTTGCATACCCTCAAACTTGATAAGATTGGCACCCCACTGTTGTTTAATTAGCTGGGTTGTATAATCTTTTACAAACATATCATTATAGATTTTGGTATGAGTTTGTGGATCAATTATAGTGTACATTTCCAAAACAATATAATCATTAACTCTAATATCTTGGTCATTCATATCACTATACCAAAGCAATCTATTTTGATGTCTGCGATATGAAACCTGTGGCATACCACTTAATTGTCTATCAAGTAAGGAAATATATTGCTGCATTTGCTCGTAATAAGCAAGATCACCAATATAAGTTCCCATTTGTGCCATATCATTTAACATTAACTGATATTTTACATCAAAGAAACTTCTAGATGCTGCATATGATTGAGTAAGAGGTAACGCACGAATAACAAATAAGGTATTATCCGGTAATGTGATATATGCGTTATCTAAATCTGCTTGAGTAAATTGATAAGCATAATAGATTCTAGATGTTGCATCAGAATGATATTCCTGATAAAATTGTAATGCATCATCAACGCGATCTTCAATTTGATCATCATCGACGTTAATTTCAATTACAGGAGCACCTAATCTTCTTAGGCAATGATCTATAAGTCCTTGTCTTGAACTGACTACAGCCATTATATTAAATCCTTTTTTAAGTATTTATCAGTTCAATAATGTACCTGCCGCGTTATAAACATCGATACGATAGTAAGATCCATGTTGACCATCAAGTAAATCTGCATCAAGACCAGTACCGGCACCGTCGTTATTAGAAGTCCAATATGTTCCACTATATCCGGTAATACCTGCAGCAGTACCAGTTGTGTTTTGGTTACCAGTAGTATTAACTCCAGGCAAGTTAATATTGGCAGTACCATCAAAGCTTACCCCACCGATAGTTCTAGCCGTTTGTAATGCAGTAGCGGTAGAAGCATTTCCGCTTAATGCACCAGTAAATGTTGTGGATGTTAATACACCAGTTGATGGATTATATGTTAACCCAGTATCGGTTCTTGGTGATAGGTTACCAGTAGCAGCATTTGCAAATAAAGGATAGTTAGTTGCATCAGTACTATTATCTGCGGTTAATGTTACAGCTGATGCATATGTAGCTGAAGCTGCGTTACCTGTAGTATTCTGGTTACCTGTTGTATTAACACCCGGTAAGTTGATATTAGCAGAACCATCAAATGATACACCACCAATTGTTCTAGCCGTTTGTAGGGTAGTTGCGGTAGAAGCATTACCTGTAAGAGTCGCAGTAATTGTTCCTGCAGAGAAGTTTCCGGAAGCATCTCTTGCCACAACCTTTGAGGCAGTATTAGCAGATGTAGCATCTACAGCAACATCGTCAGCATTAACTATAATATAAGAACCGGCGCCAACATTTAGTGTTCTTGAGGCAGCAATTGTACCACCACCAGTTAAACCGGAACCAGCCGTAATGGTAACTCCAGAGTGAGCTACGTGTTCATCAGATACAAAACCTGATAGGTTATCGTGAATAATTTGCCCATCATTAGTACTGATTACACCTGCACTATAGGTAATACCAGTACCACCGGATAGATGCGCATCAACATCAGCATCACCATAACCAGGAGGAATATTAACAGTTGCTCCCACTACAGCCGTAATTTGACCTTGAGCATTAACAGTAATTCTTGGGATTGTTGATGAATCGCCATATGTTGCTGCAACCACACCAGTATTACTAATTGCAATATCATCTGCATTAACTGTGATACCAGTACCAGCACCAATATTAAGAGTTCTTGTTGCTGCAATTGTGCCACCGCCGGTTAAACCAGCACCTGCAGTAATTGAAACAGTAGAGTGATCTATGTGTTCGTTGGAAACAAAACCTGATAGGTTATCGTGAACAATAGCTCCATCATTTGTTGCAATAACACCTGTTGAGCTACTATAAGTTATACCAGTACCAGCACTAACCGCTGTTCTTGTTAATTCTTGTGAATATACTCTTGTTGCATAAGAACCACCATCTGCGGTAGAGATTGTGTATGTAGCAGTCGCAGAATCAAATGTTGTTGCTGAAACACCTGCAACTGAAACTTCACCAATACTATCAATAAAGCCGTTTGCATCTACTGTAATAACTGGTACTAGTGCAGCAGAACCGTATACTCCAGCGGTTACTGTTGTAAACGCGTCTCTATTAATATCTGCGGTAATTGTACCTGCAGAGAAGTTACCTGATGCATCTCTTGCTACAATTGCTGAAGCTGTGTTTGCATTTGTAGCAGTAGTTGCTGAGTTCTGAACTTTACCTGAACTACTGATTGTAGCAAGTTTTGTATCAGCAATTGCTGCAGAAGCATTAATATCGTCATTTACAATAGAACCTGGATTATATACTGTAGTAAGTTGTACGTTTCCAGTACCATCAAAGGATACGCCAGTTGCAGTAATATCCCCAGTTAGGCTAAATGTTCTACCGGTTGTAAGTTGTGTAGCAGTAGTTGCACTTGATGCATTACCGCTTAGTGCACCGTAGAATGTACCAGCTTGAACATCAGATAAAGTAAAACCTGGATTAGATGTATTAATTATAGTTGTTGATGAATCAATTGAGGAATCATAGCCTTCAAAGAATTTCCAACGGCTATCTGTAACATCTCTAAATATACCAGTATATCTTAAGCCGCCCGGTCCAGTTGGGTTATAGTTACCAATTAGACCAAGATCAAGATTAATCTCTACTGGATTAGCTACCCATTCATCTGAGTCTTTGTGTCCGGTAGAGTTAATAAACTGGATAGAGATACCATTTCTAAGTGGTGCAATTGTACCATCTACCCCAAGTTTCCATGTAGCTTGACCGCCATCTGATTCAAACCCAAGACCGTAACCATAACCTCCTAAGAGTGAACCATAACCCATCGTAGCAGAGTCTGAGATACCCCATTCAATGGTATCTCCACCACCACCTGCAGAATCGATTGCACTTATACGTACAAAATAATAAAGATCAGAGTCACCTAAATATTTTCCAATGAACGTAGCGTCATTTAAACCGCCTGCACCAGTAGTACCAAGAAATCCTGTTCCAACTGTATTACCATCAACCAATCTAATAAATTGACTTGGTACTGTAACAGACTGATTAACTGTAGATGTTGTTGTACCAACAACGTTTAAGTTGCCTCCAATTGTCCAGTTTCCATCTACACGGCCATCTCCTGTAATTCTAATTTGTTCTTGGGTATGGCTATTAATATCAACATAGATTGATCCACCACCGCCGGTTGAATCAACAGTAAGAGCAATACCAAGATCAATTGGATAGTTAGGATATGATGGTGCAGCAGATTGGAAACCACCACCAGGAGCAAGATGGAATCTATCACCAGATACAAGACCTGCAGTATTAATTCCTTGAATCCAACCACGTGCAACTATCCAGCCATGTGCACCATCAGCAATGTCATGAGCAGTAATACCAATTACTTCGTACTTAGCGGCATCAGCTGCATCGGCAGGATAAATCAAAGGATGGTGACCGTGAACTGGGTTACCTGGAATATGTACACCATCAGTATAAACTGGGGTACCTTTTGGAATTAAAGAACCTGAACTATTACGGCCTCTTACCAAATCTCTTTGGTCAATATAATGTGTAAATTCTGAGTCTGGACCGTGGAAAGCTAAACCTTTTTCATCTTCGTCATACCATACAGTACCTTCAAGGTAAGTAGGACGTACAAGCTGATCAATTGGTGTAAAGTAAGCACTTGAGTCAAGTGAAAGTGTTGAACCTTCAATAGATCCTGTTACTTTTAAACGATCTTCAATACGAAGATATTCAAAGTTTTCGTTCCAAGGATCAACAAGGATTGTACCTTCTGAAGAATCAACCTTAACAACTACACCTATATGGGCAGGATATCCATTATCAATTGTTACAGAAGTAGTTGTCCATTTACCAGCTGAGTCAGCTGAAAGGTAAATATCATCACCAGCAACTAATCCTCCGGTATTAACATCTCTTACTAAACCAAATTTGGTGACATAACCATGAGCATTATCGGCAATGTCCTGAGTAGCAACCAGGAATTGACCTGGTGCACCTACGTTTGCTTGCGCTTTTGTAATTGATGGGTGTAAACCATGTGCAGTACCAGAGACATAAACAACGTCACCATTATTAATTTGTTCGCCGGTTTGGTTATGAACGTAAACCAGTAATTCTTGACCTACGTTAATAGTAGCACCAACAAATCCTTCACGGGTTCTTGTTACAAAGCTAAGACCTTTTTGTTCATCTGAATCCCAGAATAGAGTACCAGGAATAGCTCCACCGCCTGGTGGAAAAGTTTGAGCATTAAATGCAATTGCATCAAGAATAGCTGAATCGCCGGTAATCTGCGCAAAGGTTACATCACTAGTTGTTGCTACTGCTTGGCCAATTGATATTTGACCGTCCGTAATAGATACGCCAGTGCCTGCAGAGATATGTGCTCTAACTTCAGACGCACTTGGACCAGTATAAGTTATAACACCAGTACCAGCATTATATGTTAAACTACCATCACCACCTGCATCAGTAACACTTACAGAATTTCTTGCTACAGTTACAGTTGTAGCTGAATCATAATAAAGATTGGTAGAACCTTCAGTAAGATCATCTGTAGTTTTAGCTGCAAAAGAAATATCAAAATCAGCCGAGTCAAATAAATCAAATGGTGATTCTCCTTGGCTAATAACACCAGTAGCAGAATCATATAGAATACCAGAACCTGCTACTAAAGAGTTTCTTGCTCGAGCAGTTGTAAAGTACTGATTATCACCTTCGGTTAGATTTGTAGTGGTAAAAGGTTGTAAATTTATGACAGTTGTATAACTACTATCACTTGTTGTTAGAGTTAAAGTACCATTGGAAGTATTATAAGATATTGATGATGTAAGTTCACCAATATTGGACCAACTACCTCCTGCATATACCTCTAGCTTATCTGTCTCGGTATTATACCTTAAATACCCATTGACAGGGCTATCATCCCTTTCAGCAGTGGTACCAGCAGGAACAATGATTGATCCTGTTGAATCAGTTAATTCAACTTTATATACATTAAGACTATTAAAGTTTGAATCAACTTCATTATTTGTAAGCGGTGATCCTTTTACAGATCTTAATGTAATACTAGTCACGCCTATTATACTCCCAATAAATTACAATTACTTATTAAATTAATTAATTAGTTAATTGTAATAGTCCAGGTAATAGATAGAGTGTCATCAGCACCTTTGTTAACAACTGGGAACACAGTTCTGCAAAGTAGAGTACCAGCTGAAGAGTCATTTAAGATACCAGCTTCAACAAGAGCACCAGTACCAGTACCTGCTGGGAATGAAGCTACATACTGAGTAGTATTAGTTGAAACAGTTGTTGAAGTTAAAGCTACACGAGCAGCTTCAACAGCCAAAGTAGTATCTGCAACGTCCGCCGCTGTATTATCTGTACCAACTGCCATATGTGACATTTGTGCAGGTTCTGCGGAATCATACATACGAGCTGCAATCCACTGTTTACCAGTAGTTACAACTAGGTTATCTACATTATGATTGGTTTTAACAATACCATCAGGTCCAGTCAAAAGAATTTGAAGATTACCTTTTGGTTTAACGATATCGTTTATCATTTTTATTTTTCTCCTAATATCTAGGGTAATTTGAATGGTTATGTGGTTATTTATATAAATTAGAAAGTGGTATTTGATTTTTCAACATAAGGTTGTAAATCAGACACATATATTTCTAAGAAATAATCTTGGACAGAAATCAATCCTGTATCACTAATATTAACGCTATCATCTGCAAAATTTGGTTTGTTCAAATTCAATTGGGGAAGATCGGTTGCAAAGGAACTATCAGTCAAGGATTTAGAAAAGTTTCTAACTAATATTTCTATAGGAGATAGAACTTCACTAGTTATTATTTTATCAATATTATAATTTAAAATTTCACTTGGATTAAGTGAATCATTAAGATTTTTTACAACCGCTAATGTATTAATTAAATCGGTTGGTGATTCTATGGAATCAAAGAAAACCTTATGTGATTCTAGAGAAATAAGATCAGTAGCTTCTTCTGAATCTGAAAAAGGTTTTGTAAGAGAATTAGCTAATAATTCTGATATAAAACTACTATCATTTAGAATTTTATCTAGCGTATAGATATGATCTTCTGAAATTGTGGAAGAATCAAAATTAACTTTATCAAATGATATGGTATTTACGTCTGATATAGACGATGAATCTAAAGGTTGTCTACCTACCGCATAAAGAGATGTAAAGAGATCAGATACATTAATGCTATCATTAAAGACTTTACTCAATCCATATGTAATACCATCATCAATACCTAGAAGATCTAAAGCAGAAGTAACGCTACTATCAACTAGTTTGGATTTAGATAAACTTAATCTTTCTGATACAGTTATATTATCATTAAGAGTTTTATTAAAGTTAAAATTAATAAAATCTATAGGTGATGCGGAATCTAGAATGGCTTTTAAGGCACTATAAACAAATTGATCTGTAGAAGGATCCGTTCCTTCTATAAATCTTTTAGAAAAATCATAATTTAAAATGTCGGTTATTACGCCAGTAGAATCACTAAGAAATTTTCCAATATTTAATATATTAATATCAGATGCTAAAGAAGAATCATTATAGAAAAATCTTCTTAAAATACTAACCAAAATAGTATCAAGAGTACCAGTACTATCAGTATAAGCATAACTTGATAATTTAACACCTTGATTTACATTAGATACGGTAAAAAGATTATTTTTACTTACATCTTCAGATTTTACAAGAAAAGGTGGTAAATTATTATTGATTCTATTGACCATACCTAGTTACACTCGTTATTCTGTAACACCAGGGTCAATAAAAGCAATTCCTTCTATTACCCTATAAATTTCTCCTGACGAACTTTCAATAATAACATCAAAAACATAATTACCATGTTTTAATAGAGCAGTATTTTCATCAGTTAAATTTAACTGAATTTGCCCAGCTGCACGATTAGGATATGTAATTGTAAAATCTGTAGCTGATACGGATTTATAACTTCTTTTCAACTGTGATCTTGCTGTATAAGAAGTTAAATCAAAAGCTCCGCCAGCTGGGTTGGATAGAGTGATAACATATTGAAAAGTGGATCCTTGTTCAATATATAATTCTTCATATTGTGCCATTTCGGACCTTTTTATTATAGAGATTTGTACTATTTATAATAAAAACTTTTCCATACCTTGATAAAAAAAATCTTCATGACAACCATTAAATACACATATTGGTATATTTTTATTAAAATTAACTAACGTTTTACCACCTGGAAATCTTATGAAATATAATTTCTCAGAAATTTCATTTTCCCGAATTGAATTTCTATAATAATAATCACTATTATTTAAACTTAAAAATTTTGTTGAAGATATTTCGTAACTTAAAAATCTATCAATACCGTAATAAATTTTTGTATATAATTTGTAATTATCTATAAATTTTTTATAAATTTCCTGATTTTCATTATTATACCAAATCATAATAGAAGAATTATATGCCGGGGTTGTTTTAGGATCATGGTTCAATTGTGCAAAAATGTGCCAGTTATCATCATCTTGTGATATTAGTATTATTTTATTATGTTTTGCTTTTATAAAAAAATAATCAATATTACTTTGTATTACTACGTCCAAATCCAAAAATAAATTAACTCCATTACCTAAATTATTTTTCCTGAATAATGTAAGTTTCCACCACCATTTTTCTAATTCTAGTGATATATCAAGTGGTATGATATTCACTTCATCATATATTCCGGTTGGATCTTCAGTGTAGCAATAAAAATTAAATGGCAAAGTTATATTACGCTTTGCCATTCTATAAAGTCTATTTACATGTTCTGGGGTGAATTTAGTTCCCCATTTTACTACAATTACGTTGTATTCCAAAGATCCAAAACCATTTGTGATTTATTTTCAATCATATTATCATCGTAAATAAAGTGAACTAGTTTTACCTGATCACCAAATTTATCTTTTTTCATTAAAGGCATATTATATTCATTATAATATTTATTCATTATATTTGGATCATATCTTTTAGAACCTTCGGTATGAATACCTAACCACTGACCGGGTAATTTATTGATATAGTATACTGAGTCATTGATAAAATCTTGCTCGCCTTTACCTGGTGTTCCTACAAGCTTACCATAATATTCAATCCAAAATTCTGGATCCGAATAGAACTTATCAATTACGGACCATATATTTGGTCCAGGATTTATTTTATAAAACCCACCATTAATAGGACAACCGCCATTTCTCCACCATCTTGGAAATGCAGCAAGGGTATTTTCTTGCACATTATAATTAATTAATTCATCTAAATTACCAGTAACTAATATATCAATGTCCATAATAATTGTTGGATTATCAGTTTCAAAAAAACTTATTTTATCCCAATGACCATTTGGGCAGTCTGATAATACTAAAAAATTAAAATTGCCAGAGTAATTCCTGGCAATTCCATTTTGTAAATTATCTAGATATTTTGTACTATACTTGTTACCAAAATGTGTAACACATATGTCGATCATTCAGTTTCAATTTCCTCAATAACATCTTCCCAGAATTGCTTATGATGTCTATCAAACATATATGAAACCGTCATTCTCCAACAATCAGTGGATGCCATGTGATATACAATATCTTCTGGTTTATCCTCATAAGCACCAAAATAAAATGCCTTACATTGCCAACCTGGAATATCTTGTACAACCACATCTTTACCTGTATATGGATCTATATGCTTCCAATAACCATTTCCATTCTCGGACCATGTAAAAATGAGATTATATGCAGAGGCATTTGCATTATTGTGCCATGAAATAAATCCTTCAGGTGGATATATTGCACATAATGCATTATGTTTTGTACTCAGTAATACTTGTAATTTTTCATTTATTTCAATATATTTTTTTGTAATTTCAATATCAGAAAATCTTGTGCTACTTTCAGTTGGTTTTATACTATATCCTCTTAATTTTTCAGGGTATCCATTATGAAATGATCCCATATTCATAATTTTAATTTTATATTCATCACTAATATAGTCTTCTCTATTTTCTTCTTTTGCACCAAGATAAAATTTTTGTAAATCCGTTTCTTTTTTATCCCACCATAAATCTATAAATTCATTAAGAATATTTAAAATATCCTTATTTTTTATATCCACTGATTTCATTATATTATTCATTAATATTTTCCTTTATAAGCATGTGATGAATAATGATAAATGATTATATCTTTACCAGATTTATTTTCTTTTTCATTAAAAGACGAATACCAATTCCATCTTTCATCTTCACTAAATATTTTTAATTTTATATCTTTATATTTTTCGTTAACATTAGTTAACCACCATAATGTGAATTGATCCCATCGCCTTAAATGTTCCGGATGTTTATCATAATCAGGTTTACCATCTTTTAAATCTGGCCACCATATACCTAAAAGTTGTTGTTTATAATAAATATTCCAATCATTCATAAAATCTTTTACTAAAGGATTTCTTATATCATAAACAAATACACCTCCATTTAATTTTAAACGGCCGTTTTCCCATATACCTTTTTTAAAATAATGTGCTCTTTCCTCAATTAAAGGCGTAAACATTAAGTCGTGACCATCTAACATATCAAACGCATTTTTTATATCTTCGTGAAATATTTCACAATCAGCATCAATATACATTGTAATATCAAATGGTGTTTGAGATAATGCCCAAAGTTTTTCTCTGTGATTATCGCCACAATAAAAAAGATGATCAGCAATAGATTCATTGCCGTCACAGAATAGTTTTTCTGTGACGAAACATACTTGTGCTTCAGGATAAAATTCTTTTAAAGATCTTATAAGATTAATACCCATCTTATAAAATTCTTTTGTACGAGAAGCTACTATTAAATAACCTTTACTCGGTTGCTTCTGATCCATTTTCTAGTTCTTCCATAACAATCATCATTGAATAGAGATTCACTTCAATTAGGTTTTTAGCTTTTCTTAATTTAGCTTTTAAAAGTCTATTTCTGGAATTCTTAATTTCATCAATTTCAAATGCTTGAATTTTTGCTTCAAAAAGCTTTTGTAATTCCGCTGCTTTTTCTCTTTCTAGTCTTTGTTGTTCTTTAGCTTCTCTTTCAGCGGCTTTTTTTTCGTTACGTTTTTGAGTATTTTCCGTAATTTTTTCTTCTGTAAGAGAATTTAGAATTTCTTGGAAGTCCGAATTTTCGGTGCCGTCAGGATTAAGTCGATTTACCGTTAATTGTTGTTTTGTTACTCTACCTTCAGCGTCTGTGGTCATTAAAACTGTGGTAATTCTATTTCGATCATAGCTTTCCCAAAAAGAATCATCAGCCCATTTTCTATCAATCATTATTATCTCCGTATAATTAAGCAGTTCTCACATATAATGTATATGTTTCTATGGTTGTTGTTCCGGAATTAATTGTTTCACCCAAATAATTTCCTAAGTAATTGCCTTCAAAGTTACCTTCATAGTCACCATCATAGTTACCAATAAAGTTACCTACATAGTCTCCATCATAGTTACCAACGTAATTAGCCACATAATCGCCAGCATAGTTACCAATAAAGTTACCGACATAATCTCCAGCATATGATGCGGGGCCTAAATAATCACCAACATAATTACCTATCCAATACGGATAATCTATACGGCCTGCATAATACGTAACCCTGCTTACAATTCTAGTTCTTTGATAATTAATAGCATTAGGATTAGTATAATTACCAACAAAGTTCTGTGTTCTATCTCTGGTATAAGTACCCACAAAGTTCTGTGTTCTATCTCTGGTATAGTTACCCACAAAGTTCTGTGTTCTATCTCTGGTGTAATTACCTATATAGTTTTCTGCTATAACTTGAGTATAAATTGCAGAATAATCTACATCAGCAGTTGTATTTTTAGTATCGGTTGCAGTTCCTCTAGATACCCAAGTACCACCAGAAACAGGAGCACCCTGGGCAGAACTTCTGAGTTGATATGCACCAATATTATTTGCAGAACTCATAATACGAGTTTTCATTCTTTGTCCCAAAGTATAAGCAATTTCAGTATTGCTCATTTCCTTAAGACCATCAAATGATGTTGTATCATTAAATATCTTAACACATTTAACTTCACTCGGTGGTGAGGCTATAGATTGTCTTTGATAGATATTGTAAGTTACCGTAGTTCCATCAGTTCTTGTATCTGAAAATATACTTGAAATATGGGTATCATAAGTTCCGCCGGGAGATGACGATGCCAAATAATAATCACCAGGATATGAATTAGCAAAAACAAGACCTAAAAGTCTATCAACTAAAGTATTTAATTCGGTATCATCCATTTCCTCAAAACCAGTTCCGTTCCAACGGATAGGTCTATGAAAATCAGCGCCAGCTTCAGTTGCAGTACCTGTTGCTTGATAAACTGTAGTAGTTGTTGAGCCTGATGTAATAGATGAACCAGGATGAGTACCCACGGCTTCATTAAAAAATGTATTTGTATATGAACCAATATTGGTATTACCAGCCGATGATGTAGTTAAAGCACCCGGATCAGAAGTTGTGGAAGCAGCAAGTTGTAAACCGCACTGATATGCTAACCAAGCTTCTTCACCTGTTGACATTTCCTTTAGGTCACCAGAGCCACCTTCAAGTTTTATTGGGGTTCCCATATTTTATTCCTTATGTATTCAATAAAACGCCGCTTGAATTATATACATCAACTAATCTACGATCAAGTTCATTAATTGCAGAAATGATAGATGTTTTATCAGTAGTATTTAGTGCAGATAAATCTAGAATACCACCACTATCGCCATAAACATCAGTTCTTAGTGCTATTATATCACTATCATATCCGGCTTGTAAAGTGTTAATTGATGATACAATTGATGCTGCTGAATCAGTCAGAAGAGAAAGATCACCAAGATTTGTAGCTATTTGGTTGGTTTTATTTCTCCAACTTATAATAGTATCCGAAAGATCAATATTAATAACTGACATTATAGCTTCTCTACAATTTTGCTTAATATCATTTTAATTTCTGCAACATCACTTTTAAGCTGGTTAATTTCTTCGCGCTCAACCTTTTTTAAATCTCTTTGATTTTTTCTCAGTTCTTTAATTCGGTTAACCTCGGTACTATTTATATTTAAAATTGCACCAGTTCTTTTATCTCTTGCTAACCCAGGCTGACCTTCAACTTTAATTAAATCCATTATTATGTACCTAGAGCAATAGTTCTGAGTGCTTTAAATCTTGGAACATCAGTTGATGATGTTGATTTCATTACAATCTTAATTTGATAAGTACTGAATGGAATTAATTGACCTACATAATCACCACCAATGGTATATCTATATTCTCTGAATAGATTTGGATTAGTATCCGTAGGTAGATTATTATGATTTGATGATGGTTCTACTTTTGATGCAAGAGTCCAATCAATTTCATTAATAACGCTATCAGAACCTGTTGGTAAAGTTCTATAATAAAGATCAAAATCTGTTCCGTTTGGTCTATTTACATCAACTAGAACTTTTATACCTGTAGCAGGTTCAGTTAATACAAACGGTACCGTTAAGTGTTTAGCAGATGCTGAACCAAATCCAGCAGTTGTTTCATTTACAAAATCAATTGGAACATTAAAGCCTACAGTAGCTGATGAATCTTGATTATCAATAATGTTATGAATAGTAATTATTGATGCTCTTTGTAGATCCACAGAAGGTGCCGCGTATGTACTTTTTGAATTTAATTCAACTTCAAGAGTAAATGTATTTCTACCTAATGAGGTTTCTTTTGCTTCAGTTGTAATTACAGCAGGATTTCTTAAAAAAGTATCATTTTTATTTTCAGTCGGAATAGGTCCGATTGTTCCATATGCAGTTTCAGATCCAGCATATGATTTACCTGAAGTTAATGTGGAGTACATACTATAAGTAGAACCAGTTGGTTGTAGAATTTCAACATTAGGTTTAAATGCATCTAACATATATTGTTGGGTTGCAAGAATACCAGTGCCACCACCAAAGATTGATGAATCTGCTGTAGAATCCATCTCAAAAGTATAACCGGTTTGGTCAATTGCTGTAATAACTCTTGATCCTAGAATACTTGAACCAAAAACACCATTTACAGTAGATGATGAATCAAATCCACTTGAATCAGTAGAAATGTAAACTGTATCATTTACCTGGAATCCATGATTTGAATGATACACTCTTAACGTTGCATCTGATGCAGTAAACTTAAATGGATCCGTTGGTAGAAGTTTTACCGGTGGTGGTGCTGCATTAAATCTTACCAGCGCATTTTCATATAAAAAGTTTGCTCTATAAATTTTAAATGTAAGATCTCGTGTATTATCAGCTTCAAATGTTTTCCCATTTGAAGATTTGAAAAATACCCCAGCATAAGGATCGCTTTGAATTCTTGCTGTTGTACTACCTAAGGCAAATTCACCTAGTTTTGATGAATAAATTTGATATGCATTACTTTTTGCATTTGAATTTACACAAACCGCATATTCTTTACCACCTTCTAAATATACTGGTTCTTCAAATTGGAAAATAGTTTCAGCTGTAGCATCAGTTGATGTTGTAATTGCACTTGCTGCTTTAAATACAATACTATTTTCCAAAATTTTATGACTATCAGGAACACCATTTACGGTTGGTCTAATATGAACTTGAACTGGATAATCCGCATTATCAGCTTTTGTGGCAAAAAATAACCCAACCTTTGTTATATAAATGCCGCTTGCGTGATTTACCATAAATGTTTGAGCAATCGGTTGTGATTTTTCAGATGTTTGAGCTGACATTAGCGGTTTCCTATTCTTTTAATTGCCCATCCAGTTACATAACATATAGGTTCTAAAATAGCACGTTCTATTGCGCCAACATAATCTCTTTTACCATGTTTCTGTTTCCAAATATCCGCAGTTCTATGTCTAGCAATGTGTTCCAGAGTTCTTCTAATTGCCATGTGACCAGGTTTCTTAGTACGATAAGCATACTGAATGAGAGGTAGACCAATTGCATGATAACCAATTTGATATTCTTCTGGTAGATCACGAGATTGTTCAAGCCAGATCTTTTGACGGAAAGAACCAAATCCATATGTTTCATTCATTGCGGTACAAATAATTTTATCATTTGATCCGCCGTTTGGTCCAGCTACATCTCCAGCTTTATCAGCCGCAGCAAATTCTTTTGAATAAGACTTACCATACTCTGTAGTTGATGGATAACCAGCATAACCGGCACCTACCCAGGATCCATCGGCGCTATACCAATTCATAGGACCATCATTACCACCATCACCACCACTAGAACTATTAGTAGCATCATCTCTTTTATCGTATGAAGGTTCAGTAGTTGTAACAATTGATGTATCAACAATATATCTTCTAGTATGTTTAATGGATTCTTGATATGTTTGCATTGTACCAGTTGAAACAAATTCAGTTTGAGCATAAGATAGAGCAGAAGTTCTATCAAGTGTGCTAATATCTATTAATACAAATTGTCTAGTTCCTGTTAGGAATTTAATAGAATCGGTATTTGGTACAAAGAAAATACCTTCAACAACACCTTGTGAATTACTAAATATTTGACTTGTTTTTCCGCCAAGGTCAAGTGGAAACTCTGTTGCATTTTTATATTTATCACCAGGATCAAGATAGACACTATTTGTTGGTAATGCAGCAAAATATTGGAATAAACCTGATCCTGCTCTTATCCAATTTGAAACATCAGTTCCATTATAGAATGGAAAATATCTAGTATTCGGTCTTAAACCTTGAGCTTTGAAGAATATAAATCTAGATCTTTGATATTGAATTGAGGTTTCATAAAGGATTTGATCACCCATTGATGTTGCAACAATTTCATCTTTCTTTACGGTACTTGTAACAGTGGTAGTTGTTCTACCCTCTTTTTTAGTTAATGTTTCAGAATAATTTTCTTTTAATTTACTTTCCGAAACACCAGACCAGTTAAAGCCCCAATCATTCCAAAGAGAATTATTTTTAGGATCAATTTTGGTTCCACCATCAATAATTTTTGCAGGAACTCTTTCTGTATCAAACCAAGTATCAGTTGATGGTGATAATTTAATATGGCCTACAGTAACACCAAGATTAAATTGGTTTACAGGAATTGCATCTGAAGCTTTATCATTTACAGTATAAAGAACTTCTTCATATAAAGGATATACGGTATCACCAATTAATGACACAAATTGTGAATTATCTGAATCATAAACAAGTTCCGAAGATCTAGTTACAAATGAAGGTCTTAATTCTCTGTTAAATGCATCGGTTGATGCTTTATATTCAATGCTATTTCTAGCACTTTGGAAGTGATCGGTAAAGTTATCAGCTGTTAAACCAATTTTTAGACGATTATTACCATTTGAATCAAGAACTTCAAGAGTTGCTGTTTCAAGTTCTAATAGATTAAGAGTAGTAATTTCCTCAATTTTATCCATACGAGTTTCAAGATCTGCAATGTCTCTCATTGTATATCGTCTATTATCAACATAAGTCAGAGACACATCACTATCATCAAGTGTATATGGATTAACTAGTAATCTATAAAGCTCCATTGAATTTTCTGGAGTTGATGGATATATGGGATATAAAGATCTTTCTCCAGCAATTGCCTGGAATGAACCACTTTGATCAATTACAATTCTATATGCTTGGCCTAGATAATAAGATACATCAGCTGTGATTAAATCTGTATTTGCAGGGATTTCCATACGAACAGCACCAGTACTGGTAAAATCACCAGCGGTATTCGCTTTTCTGGATCTAAAGTCTACTGCATTTCTTAGCTGGACAATTTCACCATTTCTTTGTCTGTGAGCAGGAATATCTTCATAATTAACTTGTCCGGTGTAAGAGTTAACCGCAAAGAAATCGCCTGAAGCACCGTGATCAAAGAAGTCAAAATCTACATATACGTTACCAGCAGGAGCACTATATCCGCTTCTTAGATACAATACGCCTTCAGCATAGAAATTATCTCTTTGACCATTGTCAAGAATATAGTAATTTGTAATTATATTACCTGAAGCAGACCCATCACGAATCTCGTTGATTCTATAGATATCTGCTCTTTCCAATTGTACACTATTATCACCTTCTGGTGCGATAGTAGCCGTTCTATTAGTTAGGGTCTTGGTCTTAACCGTTGCGGAACCCTTATTAATGTAAGCCGCCAATGAGACCGCAGAACTAGTGGGTAGAGTACCAAGAGTTACAGATGCATTTCCATTACCACCTGCGGTAATATTAATTGTTTGTTCTGCACCAGAGCTATCAACAGTTAATAACCAATTTGATGAATTGGCAAATGTTTCGCCAGGGGCGGATAGATTAAATTGAATTGTACCAGAACCTGTAGTTGTGCCTGTAAGTTTTCTCTGAGTTGTGAGAGAAATATCAGATAGGGCTGAAGGTCTAGTTTTGGATAAGTCAAAAAGAAGATTGTTATTTGCAGTATCTTTAATAACTGCAACACCATTCTCAAGTATTAAATCCGAATATTGTGCAGTACTTGTGCCAATACTTCTTACGGAACTAAATTGTTGGCCGGCATTCATTGATACATCAAAAAGATATATTCTATAAGTTGATCCGAACTTTTCAACTGCTCTGATTCTAGCAGAACCGATTGTTGAACCACCATGTGTTACCGCAGATCTTAAATTAACCGTAGCAAATGTGTCAATAGCTGGCATGCCCAGAAAGTTACTTGCAAGAACATAGTTACCATATTCGGCGGCAATTACGTCGTTATTAATTGTAACAGTAGTTCTTGGTTTTGCAATTGGAATACGTATTGGTGAGAATGTTTCGTATCTATAACCTTGAACATATGCAATACCAGGTGCAATATTAATATCAAGTTTGGTATTATCTGAATCATTATCCAGAGTTTTCATAATAAACGGTTTAACAGTATAATTACCTGATTCTTCAAATGTTCTTTTTGCCATAATATCACGGATGATACTTAGACTTTCATCGCCGGGCATTTTAGCTGCAGCTAAATTACCATCAACAATATCGAAGGCAGGAATAAATGTAGTATCTGAATCAACATTTGTTTCAAGAGCAAGAGTTAAGAAAATCTTATAACGATCAGCACCAGGAGCAGTTAGATTAGGAGTGTCATTTGAATTATCATAAAGAGCTGTATCATCAAGTGCTGTAACAATTTGTTCTGTTACAGTAAATCCAACTTTTTCTGTTGGTGTGCTAGTATATTTTGAAACAAGAATATCCTGAGAAGCAGTAAATACAAAATGACCGTTTACAAAATATACTGCTTCTTTTACAGAAAGTCTAGTACCACGACCAACCGCTGGATTAGCTGTGGTATTAGTAGTTTGAATTTGAAGATTTGTACCGCTCACATCACCATTAATAATCTCACCGGGAGTAAGACGAACAGGACTAGTGGTACCAGAAATTGAATTATTATTTACATATTCAATATAAATTGTAGCAGGATCTGAACCTTCAGCTTCAACAATATCTACAATTCTAACTTTAATTGTTGAAGTTAAACCTGTAAAAGTTTCACCAATAAGTGTTGAAAAATTTGTAGGTAATGTATAAGTACCAGTATTTAATTTAGCAAATTCAAATCTTGTATTAACTTGAACACCACCTGAGTGAACCGCAGCACCTTCTTTAAATACAAATCTTGCGTGTGCTTCTGCTTCTCTTTGGATGATTGTTTGTAATTGGGTTAGTTCTCTTGCTTGAAGAGCTCTACCACCTCTGAATAAGATTCTATAGTAGTTATCACTATCAGCAAAATCATCTCTATAAGTTTGGCTGAATGTGGTGCTTGTAACGTTACTTACCATTTTTATTCCATATCTTATAGTTGAATTACAATTTTAATATCTTCAGTTTGATCTACTGCTCTTGAAATAGCTGCACGGTTTTCAATATAAAGAATTTCGCCAGATCTAAAATCAATTGCACCCGGATCAAAAGTACCACTACTATCTAGAGTACCAGATCCAGCGCCATCGGTTTCACTTACAGCTTCACCACCTGAGAAATTAGTAAATCCAGTAGCCTCTGTTTGATGATAACGAAGAATCCCAGTTGATACATTATATGTATCAACGTATGCTTTAGCTCCAGATGATGCACCTTCAATGGTATTATCAGCGGTAAATGCTGTAGCAACTGGAGTTACAAATTTTAATGCTTTTGCCGCAAAGCCAGACGATTGTGTAAAATCCGAATCAGTAACAGGTACTTTTGGATTTTTTATTAAAGCTATTTGTCTGAAATCATTATCTGTAATAAAAGTATCATTTTCAGCACCTGATGGTTTGGTATTAAACATAACAGCTTTTGCACGTAGATCATTAATTGGATTAGCACCAAAACCACCTACAGGAGGTAGAACTACTCTTGCTGTTGCAGTACCGGTACTAAATAAAACAGTTGCACTTGTATATCCAGATCCATGAAGTATTGTTCCACTACCATTTGAATCCAATGAAATATTTACAACTGATCCACCAGAAATAATTGCAGTTGCTTGAGCACTATCACCATCTCCAATTATGGTTACCGTTGGTGCTGATACATATCCAGAACCGCCATTAATAATACGAACTGAGCCTATTTGACCTGGAATTGCAGCATCCTGAATTCCTTTTTGTTCAATATCAGCAGCAGGAGAGGAACTATCGGTTGATGTTATAAATTTTACAGGCATATAATTTGCAGTTAAATATTTATTTGCATCACCAGCTGTAAGAGTGTATAGAAACTTCCACATATAACCATCAGCTGTAAGAAATGATGATATAGATGCTCCAGTTGGTTTTACAGTTGATGCAATTGCAGCACCAGTATTATCTCTACCTTGTTTAAGACACATATAAACAGAGTTATCATCAGTTATAACAAAATAAGGTGTGGTTGGATGGCTGGAAGCATTATCATCCCAACCTGAATAAATTGTACCTGCTGTCCAGTTATTTCTTGGTACAACATAAGATACATCTTCCGCAGATTTAATTGATTGTAATCTAAGTCTTAAATTACGTTCTTCTCTTAGGGTGTTAGTTGGCGTAGGCGCAGTATCAGAACTATCCCAGTCTTGTGAATTACCAATACCGATATAATAAGAAGCTCCAGCAGTAGCTACTTCCGTGATTAAATTATCAAGGAGAACCCTTTTAAGACTGTCAGTAATAATACCTGTCATTTGTTTTTCCTGTTATAGTATTATGCTATGGTTGTAACGCTTTGGTTACCAATTAAGAACCAATTTGTCCCATCCCAAATAACTTGAGCACCTTCATTTTGTGCAATTGCAAAACTTGTTCCAGAGGCAAAATTAGATGGTGTAATTGTTGCAGTGCCGACACCTTTATTTGTAAAAATTTTAGTTTCTCCAACAACAGTACCATCAGCAAGAGAAACCGCAAGAGCAGTCCCTTTATTACAGATAATATAACCTGCACTAGTTGATGCAGCACCATCTACTGTAATTGTAGAAGAAGTAATTGCAAATTTATTTATCTCTACAGAACCAGTACCTTTACCGTTAATTTGAACGGTAATATTAGTATCGTTACCTGAAGCTGTAATTGTTGGTTTATTACCAGTTGCAGCATTGGCAAGAGTAATTTCATTTACGGCAGAAGCAGTAGCTGTAACTTTAATTAATTCAGCACCATTTGTATCATTAATTGATGTTCCTATTCTTGCTGTATTGAGAATAGGTGATGTCAGTGTTTTATTTGTAAGTGTCTGAATATGATCTGCAAATACAAATGTATCATTACCTGCAAGTAAAGGAAAAGTAATGGTTCTATCTGCAGTTAATTCACTTACAGCTACAATATATTGATGATCAGCAGATGTATCATTAATTTGTGGTGTTGTTAAAACTGGTGATGTTAAAGTTTTATTTGTAAGTGTTTGAGATGCAGAATCAAGTAAAATCGTTCCGCTAGCATTAGGCAAATAGATATCTCTATCAGCAGTAGGGTTTATTGCTGATAGAAATGTTTCATAATCATCAGTAGAGGAACCTTCAAAGACAATTGCCTCATCAGTAAATGTAATACCTGTTGATAATGCATCACTATCACCACCAAGTTTTTGATATAACTCAATAAAATTGTCATTAATTTTTTCACCGGCAATGCGGAGTGTATCTCCAGTACCGTCATTAGCTGAAGTACCTATGCCGATATTTTGCCTAGTCATTTAATAAAGCCCTTTAACGAATTAGATTAATATTATTTATATAGTTTCTATTAGAATCCAGTACTATCGGTACCATATAGACCAGCAAATGCATCTTGATCCATAGTTTCAAGACCGCTAGAGAATTTAATTGCTTTATTACCAAGTGAACTATCATCATCAAACGTTGGTGAGTTTGCATCAAGAAGTTCTTGAATATCATTATAAGAATTAATAAGTTGTTCAACGGTAATAGTTTGATAATCACGTATTGTTGTTGTAACAAGACGTTCAGCAGCTGAATCAGCATCACCCTCATCTGGTACAATAAGTGTGATAGAAGAAACTGAAATTGGTGTTATAAATGATGTTTCTTCAATTCCGAATAGTCCTGCATTACTATCAGCAAAAATATCAGGCATTAATCCTAGATTTAGATTACCTATCGATTCAATAACAACCTCACCGCCTAAATAAAATCCAGCCGGGTGTACAAAGGCTTTATAGATATCTCTCCAATTGGAAATAGGTATACCTGATCTAACTAATACAGACAATACCTGATATAAAGCTCCATTTTGAATAATTTTTAATGATTCAGGTCCTATCTGGGATTGACCGACAATAAACAAACTATTTTTTGGATATATGATATCAGGTTGAACACCATAAAATGCTCTAAAGAAACCTTCGGCAGAATATAGAGAACCTTTAATTCTATAAAAGTTTGCAAGTAAACCTGAAACCAATTGTGGATCAACAAAATAATCAGCAGAAACTAATCCCTGACCTATTTCATAAAATATTTGATTTAGAAAAGATAATTCAGTTGATCTTAAATCTCTTAATTTATAAAGATTTTGTATTTTATTATCAAAACCATAAGTAGCATCAGAATCCAACCAATCATAATAATATTCAAGAAATTTTACAAGATCTGGATATTCTGAAAGATAGTAAGAAGGTAATACTTCTTTTATCTTACTTTCGGTAAGATTTAAATCTCTTCTATTAAAATCTAATAAAGTTTGTTGTACCATTAAAGAGCTACTTGTGTCTTACCGTAATCAACTATACCTGATGCAAATGATCTGGTTGTATCAATATTTAGGACATAATTTCTAAGAGGAATAATTGTACTTTGATTAGCTGGAGTTGCAGTAATTCTAATATAATTTAATCCACCAGATATACTTATTGGTGCAAATCCAGTAATTGTTACAACGCCATTATTTTGATTATAAGAACCTATACTACTAACTTGGACATTATTATCTGTATCCACAACTTGAAGAGTATTTGTCCCAAGTTTATTTCTAATAATGCAAATTTTATTATTCAATGTAAATTGATTTGATGTAATGATATAATTAACATCATCTGGTGCTGCAAGAGCAACAGGAAATGATAGAGTATATGAATTTGATGTACCTAGAACCGGAGTAAATCTTTGTTGAATATTTACATCCATTCTTGAATTTAAAATGGCATCACTTAAATTATCAATTTGTGTTAATAAATTTGATCTTCTAAATGGTTCACCAAATACATTTAGATTAGTTGTAAAATAATTTGTAATAAGATTTGAAACACTATTCTCGGTAGTTTTTAATGTTACATTAGTTCTGTTCGGGTTAAATCTAAAGAAAGTTGAACACTCAAGAAATGTTGTAGTAGGATCAACAAATTCAGTATTAATTGTCATAATTGAGAGTGGTGTAATCAAGTTTGATTGAATACTATTTTTAATTGTAGTCTTTGCTGCTTCGGAATAATTATCAGGAAATTTTAAACTTACAAATACTTTTCCATATTCTGGTTCAGGTAAATTATCTTCTCCCCCCCATGCAATACAATCTGATACTACTGGATATTTAGTAAGAATTAAAGCTTTATAATCATCCGCGGTCACAAGTCTTTGCTGTGCAGCAAATGAAATTGGAGCATTTTGACGAATTGATTCAATTGATTCTTTGGCACTGGCTCCAGATGCTGCAGATGATGTTGTTACAATTAAACTATAATTTGTACCACCAATATCAATTTGATTTGATGCAACAAAGCCTGATGCAGTATTTGCAACTGCTCCATTTGATGAGAGATATGTAAGAACAATTTTATTGCCGGCAACAGGAGCTCTACCTGTTGTAATACCATCACTGAAAATTAATTCATAATAACCATTCGGTGCTTCTCTTAATTGATATAATGTTGAAGCTGTATTTACAGTTATTGCATCATATAAAGGTGTATATGTAAGAAAATCTGATGATGTTGCTGAATTAAATACATTTACTGTGACGGTTGAGGTATCAATGGTAGTATCAGGTACAATATAAATTAATCTATCTGTTGTGGAACCAACATAAAATGTCTTTGTTCTTAATGTACCTTCAACAACTGGTATACCAGTAGTACCATTGGAATTTAAAAATACATAATTTCCGGTTCCATCATCAGTTGCAGTATATGCTTCAAGAGTATAAAAAGAATATGTTACATCATCAACTGTAGCTGTAAATATTGAATACTTAGGAAGTGTTGCCGTTGTTGGTCGTCCAGTATCCGTATTTCTTACGGAAATATTTAAATAAGCAATTGCGGATGTAATTGATCTTGGATTATAACCAAGTGATTCAGCGTGTGATACAACAGATGATCTTAACTGTGCGGTATTAAGAAATGATTCATTTAAAGCAAAGTTTGCAATTAAACCATTAAAGTGTGTATTATGTGCAAGAACATCTAAGATATTTGATAAACCAGAGGCTTCAAAATTATAATCTGTAAACTCAGTTTGTTGAGCTAAATAAGTTTTTAAGCTATTCTTAATTGTGGCAAAGTCAAGCTGGGTTGACTGAATATTTGTAGCCATATTATCTTAACCTCGTAATGGTTGTATCAAGCGTTACTATTTCTTCTGTACTAATAATCTGAAATGTTACTGTAACACTTATGCTATTTGCATCAGGCTGTAGATTTGTTGCAACTTGTCTAACTCTTGCCCTTGGTTCATATTTTCTAATTGCTTCTCTAATTGCGCCATCAATTTCATATACGGTATCATTATCAACCAATTCAAAAAGTAAATTATTTAAATCGCCGCCGAATTCTGGCTGAAATGGTTTTTCAAATTTATTTGTTAATAATAAATTTTTTACCGCTTGTTTTACGGCAGCTGCATCGGTTTTCTTATAAATCTCACCTGATGGTTTTTTAGCAAAAGTAAGATCAATATCTTTATATAATCTATTACGGCTGGTCACCAATGACGCCGTATTTAAATTACCATCTTCAACTGCAAAAGCTCTTGTTACCATCTTACTTTTTTCTAAAAAGGGGGTTTACATTTTCAAAAAACATGGTATAATAATATAGTTCCTATATGGGGGTTATAGTATACCACATTATTTATATACCTTTTATAAGTTAATTTCCAAAAGATCCGTACTTGACATAATTGATCCATTATAACGTGTTTCCACATCTTTTATAAACCCACCATCGGAAACCTCATAATTGGAACTGAGTTCTGGCATAATAATAATAATCTGAGTATTTAATGCCCCATCAATAGCATATGTGTCATAATCCAAAATTAATTTTTCAAATACTGTTACTGTTTTTAAGTAAACAGCAAGATCAAATGTCTTTGCAATATCAATTAAGCCGTTTGAGTTATGAAATTCATATACAACTGCTCTACCTTCAGAACGTAATTTATTAATACTTGTTGACCAACCTGAAAATGCTTGTTCAGCATCAGTTGGTTGATATAATCCTTCCGCAACTATTAATCTATGATTATTAAAATCTGATTCTTTATTTGAAAGAATTCTTCTAAATATTTCTGCATTTGGTTGTAAATTTCTGGCAATTTGTTGACGTCTTGTTACAGGTATTTGTGATAATCTACCTTGCTGTCCTATACCACCAAGATAACGAGAAAGATATACACCTTCAGCAATAGGTGTTTTTCTTGTAATTATTGTTGAAGATGTAATTGGAATATAAGGTAAGAATCCTGTTTCAGTTAAATCATCAGGTACCAAGAATCTTGTATCTGAACCTGGGGCTCTACGCCCGGCTGGATTATTACCTCTATAAGGTTCAGGAGCACGACCAGATATTCGGGTAATATTTGGTGGATTTATTTGTGAATAAGATGGAGAAAGTGTACCTGATGCAATTGCATTACCAATAAATTTAGGATCATTACGAACACCTTCAGTTCTTAGTAGAGCACGGATTTCTGAAGTAGTAAGATCTCTAGAGGAAAGACCTCCAGTTGCATCAGAACGATTCAGCGCACGTAAGAAGTGATCACCAATATCAACACTTACTGTTACTGTTCCATATGGTGTATTATTTAAATAATTACTCAGAACAGTGGATGTTGGTTGTGATGTGGTTGGAGTTGCAGTATTTGTAATTGATCCGCCCCCAGATGTAGCTGCTTCACCATATGATTGAGCAAATGTATTTGCAGCATTACCATCCAAATCACCATGAAATGTTGGTGCCGTTACACCTTCACCAAATGTAGCACCTTTACCATATATTACTATATTTTCCCCACCGAATGTACCTGTTGCACCAAATACAGATAAATCAGATGCCGCAATATTCATATTTGAAGCACTTTGGAACATATTTGTTTTTGCGGATAGTCTAGTAGTTGCACCAGAAGCAATCTGCATATCACCTTGTGATGTATAACGTGCTTTACCTTTTGTAATTGTATTATTATCACCAAGAATAGTATTTGTTGAAGTTTTAAGGATAGTATTTGATAAACTACCTTTAATAATATGACCTTGATTACCTTCAGTTGTAGAACGATATGCTCCTTCTACATTTTCATTTCTATTTTCACCAACAGATAAATTATAATCACCAGCAACTGAAAGATTAAAATCTCCTGCTACTTGCATATCAACATTACCGCCATATATAATTGTAGCATTACCTTCAATAATAATTTTTTGGTCTTCGGTAACTGAAATGATTTGTTTCCCGGCAGAAATAATCATGCTACCATCTGATTTAATTTCTATACCATTACCTGTATTATGACGAAAAATAATACGTTGATTACCAGGTGTATCATCTAACTCTAAACTATGACCTGAACCAGTTGTAATTGCACGATTACGTGTACGCATTGATGCTACTGGTGTACCTAATGCTACATCAGTTTGATTAAATCCTCCGCCAAGATTTATTGTACTAACATCAGCACCATAGGAAAGTCTATTTAGACTTGACGTAAACCATGTTTGAATTTGTGGAAATAAACCGGTAGGATCTACAGACAAATCCTGCTCTAAACCTTGCTCTATAATAATAGGGCCGAGTCTGGCTATACGTTCCTGTAATTCATCATTAATTGTTGTCATACAACTACTCCTCGTGCCGCAATAAGTTCGGCTCTACTCAATGGTGGTAGGTCTCTATTATATGCGTATACATTTCTTTTACCAAATGTATTTAGGATATATGCGTCAACATCAAAACCCGGATCAACTTTACCACTCTGTGCAATTTGATTATGACCGAGTACTTGTCCGCCTGGAAATACTCTATAGAATACTTCAAGGAAATCACGCTGCGATCTCCATTGTGCATCATTAATTGATTCAGCTGAAATATATCTATCTGGATTTGGTGTTCCGGAAGTACAATTGTAACCGGCCACATGTGAAATACCAATACTATAATTATTGTGACCTAAGTCAGCAGCATGAGCTCCTTCAAGATTAATTGGTCTACCACGTTGAATACTACCATCACGTTTAATAATATAATGATAACCACAACCACTAAATCCACGTTCTAAATGCCAAGCATGTACATCTTCAGCACCAATGTGAGCTTGATCAATATAGTTAGCTGTCCAATGAATAACTGTTTCTGTAATTTCTCTTGTTGCTGTTCTTAACTCAGCTTCCAATTCTTCCATACTACCTATAATAGTAAATGCATATGAATTACTACTACTTGATCCCGGTCTTCGAACAGATGTATCCGTATCATTCCAAGTATTTTCTAAACTTCCTAAAGAAAAAACTGGTGCTGTTGAAGTACCAAATGCGCTTGTTGCTGGATTAAATTGATTAATTAAACTACTTGCAGTTGTATTTACTTGAGATAATTCAGTTTCTAAAGAAATAATATCAAGATTTGAAAACGGCTCTAAAAGTTGAGCTGCTCCAAGAAAGTCTTTTTGATCTAAAAGTAAAGTTACTTGTCGTTTAATAGATTCTGGTACACGAATACCTGTATCTTGAGTTAACTGAGTAATTGCAAATCTAACTGGTTGAGTATCAGCTTCAATTAAATCTTTTATAGTTTGGCCAAATCCTTGATTTAAATAATTTTGGAAACTAGAAGTAACCGCAGTAACTGTACTTGAAAAATTATTAAAAATACCAGAATTAGTTAATTGGCTAATAGCAGATGTAGCAGCAAGTGACTGTAATTCTTGTGGTGCAATTGATTGCATTGCTGGTGCAAGTTGATCTATATTTAAGGTTGAAAGATTTTCTAATGCGGCACCAACACCCTCAGCTGTAGGAAGTGCTGCAACTATTACATTTAATCCTTCCGTAATTTCGGAATTTAGACCAGTAATGGATTGAAGTGCAGTTTTAGCACCTCCATCAAAAGTACTTACTAAATTTACACCTGGTGGATTTTCTTGTAATAATGCAATACCACGATTAGAAACAGAAGTAATATCAACAACATCAACTTCAGCAGTTAGGCCTTGCCAACCTCCTACCACATCATTTACGTTGACTCCTAAGGTAGTAGTTGTTGCAGCTTGAAGTTGTGTTGCTGTATTTGCAGCAGCAGTTTGAATTACATCAAAATTAACTCTATTTAATAAAGAAGATAAAGATTGATTTAAATTAGTTATATTAATTTGCGGAACCGTAACCATTATCTGAACCTCGCTAATGCATCACGGGCATATGTGACTCTTACTTCTCTTTTTGTTCCATCACTTCTTTCATATAATAAATCAATTGTTCTTGCTGCATCTTCAACAGTACGTGTTGAACGAATATTTGTTGCAGCAGTTCTTTCACTACCTTCTAATTCATATAGTACAAATCCAAGCTGAGTTTCCAATGTCCTATAATCTTGTGCAGTTTCTCCTGCCCAAGCTCTTAGTGCATCATATCTTTCCTTTCGCCACTGGGCAATACCGAAGGCTTCAGCACCAACATCGTTTGGATTATAAGCGGTTGGGTCAATATTGACCGTAGATTCTACAGCAAAGTTACCAACCCAACCTGCAGCTTGTTCTGGATTAAATCCATTATTTACAAAAAATCTATATACTTTTTCTGCATTAGTTGAACCTTCTAATGATTCAGGAGGTATAATCCTTGATCCATTTCTTGGTCCGTTATCTTGACTAGTTGTAGTATATGCAGGTGGTATTGTATCACCGATAAATGTAGATCTTTGTTGTACTGATGGTCTATCAATTTTAGGTACTGTGCCGAGTACCAAAGGAATCTGTGAATCTTTTCCATCCAAAAACACACCAAATACTTGAGCACCATTTGCAATCATAGGGTTTGCTCCAACACCACCTACACCTGGCTCAGTTGTTGGTAACATAACTTGTGCCCAAGGTAGGTCATAATTACGAATTTCTGAGCTGTGTAAACCAGGGATTCTAATTTGAACTCTACCAAGATTTAAATCAGCATCATTATTATTAACAACAATACCAAAAAAGAATCTATTAATATTATCACCATAGAAACTCATTCAGGTGGCTCCTCATTTAGATCTGCAAGCTTAACACAACTTGCAATCACATCATATCTTTCTTTTTTAAAATGATGCTTTACTGCATACATTAAATAATCACCAGATTTTTTAGTATCTATTTGTTCAGTACCAGGTCTAGATGCAGTCGATGTTGAAAGAAATCTTAATCTAATTTGATTACCAATTGTATTACTATATCTGCCATTTAGAAAATTGCGTCCTGGTAATGCAATATCAATTGAATTTCTTACTATTAATTCTCTTAACGCCTCAGAAACAATTTTTAATTTATGTTTGTTTGCATCTGGGGCTTGATTATAATTATTAATATTATTATATGTATTTGTAGGTGTAATATCAGTACGAACCACAGATTTTAATTGTGTAAATGAAACATTATTTAATTTATAATTACTTGCATAACCGAATTGATTTTGATTATTACGAATTATATCTTTATTTTTTAAGGTATTTAAAACTTCTGATAGATTAAAAAATGTACCTCTATTATCTACAAAATTTCCGGTAATTGAATTATAAAAATAATTCTGTGAGCCTACATAACCCATTTTTACAAGTGATATAATATTATCATTTGATCTAGTACTAAATTCCTGTATTAAATAGGCTTGTTCATCTATAGATCTTGATACTAATAATGATGCTGATATTTGTGAGTAAACATACGGTCTAGAATCAGGTGCAGTAGCAAGCATATCATCTAACGGAATTATATGAAGCTTATCATTTGCTAATGTAGCAAAAAAATAAAAAGGAACACCGTCAATTGTTGTTGCTCTATCACGAATCCAAGTTGCTGCTTGTAATGGAGTAAGGTTTGGTATTAAAACCTTCATTGGTTCTTGAGCATCTAAAATAATTGGTGTTGAAAATTCCTTACCTAGATTATCAGTAATAATTTTTTGGATAATCTCTACAGGTTTACCAGTATAAGCTTTATTTACATTTATAATTGTAGAATCAAATGCGTGTTGTTCAACAATGTGAAAAAGAATTGCAGACTGTTTATCGTTGCCTCTTGCATTTTTTATAGTTTTTTCAATAATAAAATCTTTATCAATAGGTATTGCATCAGCATCAGGTAATCTAAATCTTAATGATATTTTTTCGGAACCAGAAAAATTAACGTTATTGTAAATATTATTATCGTCGACAAGAATAATATTACCAGTTAGATAAGGCTTATCTAAATGCTCGAAAATTTCAATATCTGTAATTACATTTTTAATATCAAGAGTAGCACCATCATTAAACTGAGGTGAGGTTATTATAGCTCTTTCCAGTTCATAATCAAACGGTGTTTCCGCTCTATTTTGTGGTGTACCAACCATTAATTAGTTTCCACTATTTTTACAGCAACTTGTTCTGATACACAATTATATGTTAAATATTCATAAGTAATATTATTACTATTTACAAACTCTTGAAAAGCTTTATACTCACCATTTTTCCATCCAGGATAATTAAAGTATTCATCAAATACAATAATAGTACCTTTTTTAATTAAATGTCCTAATAAATCAAAAATTGTTTTGGTTGAGCTATACAAATCACAGTCTACATGAAGATATGCAATTTTTTCATTATAATCTTTTAAAAATTTAGGAATACTATCTTTAAACCAACCGATATGTAATTTTACATTTCCTGATACTTCAGGAATATCATTTCTTTTAAATCTACCTTTATCGTATCCTGGCATCCATGCTTCAGGTAAACCTTCAAATGAATCAAAACCATGAACTTTTCTTGATTGTAAATGTCTTGCAATGTGATTAATAGTTTCTCCAGAGTAAACTCCAAATTCTAAAATTAATCCATCATTTAAAATTTGTTTAATTGCTTTTGTATGTACATCTTTCCAATTTTTTTCTGGCAGAATATTATGCATATGTTCTACTACATATTCTGCAGTAGAGTATAATGCAATTTTATGCACTTCTTCAAGAATATTTTTATTAATATCTTTATTCATTATGCTGTTCTCAATGCTTCCTGATAAGCTTTTGCAATTTGATTAATTGCGGATCTTTTTATAACTTTTATTTTTCTTAATTCATCATTTGCAGATTGATAACGGTCAAGATAAGTTACAGGAGTTAATAAAACACTTGGTGCTGAAAATGGATCTATATCTGTCCATACACCGTTACCATCCTCATAATGATGTATTGCATTATACTCATTTACAGCAGAAACAAGTTGGACTGATTGAGGGAACTCAGGATCACTGTTATCTCTAATAACTTCAGTACTTATAAAAGTTAGACCATTTATTGGTTTTATAAATATCTGACCTAGATCTAAATTGCGTTTTAGTATCACACCAGTTGCACCAGAGGTTTGACCTATGATTGTATCACCAACTTGGAAATGTTCAATAAGAGTATTACCATCTCTGGTTGTTAATACAACATTAGGATAATCTTCAATTGCTCTTGCTCTAATTTCTTGAACAGTTAAAGGCCAACCTCTTTCACGAATATTATCATTAAGTAAATAAAAAGTCCAATAATATCTTACGGTGCCATATAGTTCCTGTGATAATGTATCAGGTCTTTCACCATCTTGAATTTCAGTTGTTTCATAAAAATTAATATTATCTTTTATTTGATCAATAATATCAACATAAACTGAAATATTTTGGATTGCAGTAGCAGATTGTTCTGTCCCAAATTGATATAATGTTCTTGGATAGTTTGTAAAAAACATTATTAGTAACCTTCAATAATGTCGTTGCGGTTAAGAGTTCTTTCTTCACCAAAGCTAAGTTGAATTTCTACCTCAGCAGGTTTACCATCTCTGTACCATATTCCAGATGTAGCATTTAATGATGTTTGTATTGTTCTAAGAACGGAAGGAAGAATTTTAACAGCTACGGGTTCATTATTATATCTCATTGTAATTTCAAATTTATCTGGAAATTCATAACCGATAGGAACATTTAATCCCGCAGGATCAAAATTAATTGTATCAGGATACATTGTAGTTCTAAAGAATTTTATAATATCTTCAATTTCCTGAGCTTCTCTTGCTGAATTTGCAATTAATCTAAAAGTAAAAGTAAATTCCCTTAATCTAACACTTTTAAATAAGTTAATTGTATTAGGGTTAACTGTGGTTGCAGTACCTGCTCTAACAACACCACTAACCGTAGCATTGCCTTGTTCTGCTAATCTGGATGCAGCAAGTCTTGCTCCGCGTTGATCAGCAACATTACCTGATAAAAGAGCAGCTAAACTACCAGTTGCTTGACCAGTTCCTCTTGCAAGAGCACTTAAAGCTCCTTGCCCTGCTTGTACTCCTGCAAGACCAATTCCTCCTATGGCACCAAGATCAAATTCTTCATAATTAACGGCGTCATTAATAGCAATATTTGTCGGTAAATAAAGTATTACTCCACGGTCTCTTAAAACCGTAGATTGTGAAGGATCAACAATTGTTTCTGTGTCATTTGGGACTGGATCTAACGTTACAGATGCTTCTTCTTCAAATGATGCAGCAACATCCTCTATACCGGTATAACCAGCTCGAAATCCTTCTGCTGCAGCACCAAATACAACACTTTCATCTATATTTAAAAGCTGTGTAATAAGACCTTCCCCTGCTCGTCTTCGCAGTGAAGCAAAAGCAGTACCAGCTATTTCGGGCGGAGTATACTTTATAGGTCTAAATGTAATTGTACCCTTGTAATCTTCCTGTCTTTCAAGGGGAAATCTCTTAGTACCAGGCGCTAGTTCTCTTCTCCTGTAAACCATTTTTATCCTATAAATATAAGTGCATTTGGGATTATTTATATAAAAAAATGAAGACATACTCCGGTAAATATAAAGTTAAAAATCCTTTAAAATATAAAGGTGACTCAAGCAATGTAGTTTTTCGATCAATGTGGGAAAGAAATTGTTTTGCTTGGTGTGATGATAATTCAGAAATAAAAGAATGGTCATCAGAAGAAATAATTATACCATATTTTTATGATGTTGATAAAAGATATCATCGTTATTTTGTAGATTTAAAAATTACATTTACAAACGGTAAAACAATTCTGGTGGAAATCAAACCAGAAAAAGAAGTTCAATTACCAAAACGGCCAGATAAATCTAAAAGATATTTGACAGAAGCTTTAACATATGTTAAAAATCAAAATAAGTGGAAAGCAGCTACTGAGTTTGCAAAAGATAACGGCTGGATATTTGAAATCTGGACCGAACGAACTCTCCAAAACATGGGAATACTACCGAAGGCTTTAAAACCTTTGAAACCATTAAAGCCATTTAAAAAGACCAAGAAATAACATATAAATAATCATATGAGTAATTTATTTCAAACACTTGAATTAGAAGCGTTTCGTAATGGTATCACACCTAGGACTGATCAGTCACGTGAGTGGTTCCGTAAGAAAGCAGCCGAACTTCGTAATATAAACCGAAATGCCTTAATGAAAGAAGATCCGATTGTTCTCAGAAATAGAACAATTATCGGTTCAATGTTTATGTTTTTCTATGATCCAAAAGGTAAAAAAGAACTACCCTTTTATGATTCTTTTCCTTTGGTTATTGTAATAGGTCCTGCGGAAGGTGGATTCTTAGGATTAAATTTACATTATCTTCCACCAACATTACGTGCTAAGTTTTTAGATGCTTTATTAGATGCAACAAATAATAAACGATATAATGAAACTACAAAATTTGATATTACATATGATTTAATGAAAAGAGCTTCTAAGTACAAATACTTTAAACCTTGTATTAAACATTATTTGAATGATCATGTAAGAAGTAGATTTGCTAGAGTTGAACCGCCCGAATGGGAAATTGCTACATTCTTACCGACAGCAGATTTCCAGAAGGAAAGTCAACAAAAAGTTTGGGCAGATTCAAGAAGAAAGATTAATCAATGACATATAGCATAGATCAGATGAAAGGACTTATGTCTCGTAAAGGCGGCATTGCAAATGGCTCAGTCTTTCGAGTACAACTTCCTTCAATTGGTAATGTTACGTCAGAAGAAGTAAATCTTCTTTGTACAAATGTAACTATGCCAGGAAAACAGATTGCAACATATGATAGAGAAATCGGCGGTAAGATAGAAAAAGTAGCATATCGTAATCTTTACGGTGATATTAGTATGACATTTTTATTGTTAAATGATTATGGTATTCGTAATTATTTTGAACAATGGGCTAGTTTAATTGTAGATCCAAATACATATGAACCTGGGTATAAAAACGAATATACAGCACAAATTAAAATTGAACAATTAAAAAAAGGTATAGGACTACCTGTATATTCAACACCAATTGGATTGCCACTTTTACCAACAGAGATTCAGAATCGTTTACCAACAATTCTTGGATTTGATTTAGCTCGTGGTCAATTTGATCTTAATTTTATTACAAATGATCAAGTTGTTTACGAAGTTACTCTTGAAAATGCATTTCCAACAACTTTTACGGATATTACATTAGGTAATGCATTAAATGACCAACCTTTAGAATTTACTGTTAGCTTTGCATACACTAAATATACTACACGAAATAGACAAGCAACTCCCGTAGCTGATTTTGCTACATCATCTATCGGGACTATATTAACAAGACTATGAGGATAAACCATGACTTTACCTAAGTTGAATGACACACCAAAGTATGATATTGTAATCCCTTCTCAGAATAAAAAGGTAAAATATCGTCCATATTTGGTAAAAGAAGAAAAAGTTTTAATGATGGCAATGGAATCGCAAGATATGAACGCGATTCTAAATGCGGTTGTGGATACAATTACAGCTTGTGTCCAGAACGATATTGAAAAAGATAAACTTACAATCTTTGATGTTGAGTATATGTTTACTCAGATTAGAGCTAAATCTGTTGGTGAAACATCAAAGGTTGGTATTAAGTGTAAACATTGTGAAACTAGTAATGAAATAGCTATTGATGTTTCATCTATTAAAATTGATGTACCTAAGATTTCAAACACTATTGAATTAACATCTGAAATTACTTTGGAAATGAAATGGCCAAGTTATGATGATCTTATTTCTCTTGGAATTAAAGATACTAAATCTATGGCACAAAATGCTTTTGCTATGATCGGTAAGTGTATTGCAGCTATTCATACAAATGATGAACGTATTAGTACTAAAGATGTTCCAGTGAAAGAACTTGAAGAATTTATTGATTCAATGACAAAGGATCAATTCCAAAAAGTAAGTGCTTATATTGAACAAATGCCTAGATTGATTCATAATGTAGATTTTAATTGTGTTAGCTGTGGTGAAACTAATAATATTAAACTGGAAGGTATGTCCGATTTTTTTTAATATGCCTTTCTCATGATAATTTAGCAAATCATTATACTGTAAACTTTTCATTAATGCAGCATCATCATTACTCTTTGACTGAAATTGAAATGCTAATACCTTGGGAAAGGGAAGTTTATTTGAACATGCTACTTGATCATCTGAAAGAACAAAAAGAAGAAGAAAAACGAAGGTCTATGAAATATGGCTGATGCAACTCTTAACGATGTAATTGCTAGATTACGTTCGGATAATGAAAGACAACTCAGAGAGCAAGGTGATACCACTAAAGCTGTTGAGAATCTTTCTGGTACGCTTCGAGGATTCCTTGAGTACTTGGAATTACAGGCGTTAAGACAAAAAGAGGCAGACTCTGAAAAAGAAAGAAGAAAATCAGCTTCCATTGCAAGATCTGAAGAGAGAGACTTGGGTTTTGGTAGTGGTATGTTTGGCGATGCTATTAGTTATGTAATTAGATTTGTCGGCGGCGTTGCTTCTTTTGCTACCGGACTTGTTCTTGCTACAGAAGGTCTTGGACCATCACTTGCTAATTTTCGTTTTTTTGTAAGATCAATTGCCAATACATTTTTTATGCCATTAAGAATTTTGGCATCCAATCTGAATAAAGAATTTCGTATTGGTAGAGGTATTGGCAATATTGGAACATATCTTTCAAATCAAATAAAAGCCATTGATAATTTCTTTGCAAGAAGATATTCATTTAATGCAGCTGCAGGTCAATTTCAAAGACTTGCTAGATTTGGCAATACTCGATTTGTTTCTGCAAGAGATGTAAGTTTTTATCAAAAAACTCTTATTTCACTTAATAATCTTTTTGGTAGAATTGGTAATTTCTTTAAAGCATTAAGAGTTCCACCAGCAATTTTAAACACATTTACTGGTGTAACTAAAACTATATCAAATGCACTTGGTGGTGGTGCAAGAGGTGCGGTTAGTGGTTTTGCAAATAGTAGGCTTGTACGCGGTATTTTTAGATTCCTTCAACCTATTGCTTTTATATTTTCATTATTTGATGGTGTTGAAAATGCCGCGGCTGAAATGGAAGATAGAGAGGGTACATTTGATCGTTTAATTGGTGGTGGTATTGGTGGATTTGTTTCTGGAACCTTAGGTTCATTCTTTGGTGAATTTGCAAATTTAATAAAAGATATGCCTTTGTGGCTTATCAAACAAATTGTCCCAGCAGACTGGTTAAATGAGGATGGTACTTTCAAAAGAGGTGAGGAAGGTGGTAACTGGTTTACATCATTACTTGCTACAGTTGAAGATGTAGATTTTGTTAGAATGATCAAAGAATTAATTCAAGCACCATTTGATGCTGTTGGTCGTGCCATTGATCATGTAAGAAATCTAACTGGTGCTAAAGATACTACCGAAGAAGGGCAGGCAAAAGCAAGAGAAGCTTGGAATACTTGGTGGGGAAATTGGACATCAGTAAGAGGTATTGCATCAAATGTCGGAGGAATTTTTAGAGTATTAGCTAATATAGTTTTCCATCCAATAAATGTACTCTTATCCGAGATTGAAAGAGCATTTACTGGAGATGAGAATATTGTCCCTGAAGGTGAAACATTTACTCAAAAAATTACCAGATATGTAACTCAACTTGGTGAATTTTTAATAGGTTTAATTCCAAGTATGGACGAAATTAAAGCAAGCATTGCAAGAGCTCTCGGGCCTGGTAGAATTGTTGATTTTCTAGGATTATCAGGTTATCTTCCATTTTCATCAACTGAGGAAGCAGAAAATATATTATCCACTCAATTTGAAACAATGCAAGCTTTAGCTGATCGCATCACTTCAATTAATGAAAATATTGCAGCAACAGGCGACACTGGAGGATTTTATGCAGAACAACTTGAAGCGGCTGAAAGAGATCTGCGGCTTGTAAGATCTGAGACTGAAGCTGTATTAGCTAGAGCTGCTAATACCCAAGGTGTGAATCAAACGGTTGTAAATAATTTTGCACAACAATATGAAACATTCCAGTTTCCAAGTAATGGTGCCGTAGATGGAAATGATTTAATTGTCAGACGTGGTGGAGGAGGTGGTGCTGGAAACGCTAGATAATTATTCCTCGGTTACATATCTTCGTTGAGCTATCATAAACCTTGCTGGAAATAATTCATATGTAACACTGTTATCTTGGTTTCCGCCAAGTATTAAATAATATTTTACATCATCAATATATTTTGTCCGAACATAAAAACCAACGTGTCCTTGCCAACCTTCTCTGCCACGTGGAAAAATAATAATATCACCTGGTTTCAGTTCGTCGGTTACTTCTTCACCCCAGGTTAAAAAACTTCTTGCCAAGAGTGGGTATTCACTTACAGACTCAGATCCAGGAATTCCTTGAATATTAAGCACAGCATTTACAAATGCAGCGCACCATTCATATCGTACTGGGTCAATACCCATAAATTCTTTAAGTTCTTCTCTGTGATTTCTTTCATCCATACCCACAAATTCATCGGCAACATCTATAGAAAATGTTGATTGGGTGGACTCTAATTGTAGAATGGGCAAACAACCACCCAATAAAACAAAAATTGCTAAATATTTCATTAAACTATTTACTTACAATAAATCTAATGTATATATAATATTGACAAAACAGGAATACTACTTTCAATGATTACTATAACCACATATCCACTCCAGATTACGAACACAGTCTTCTGTGGCCGATTCACTATGGGCTCAGAATGGACTAAGCACGTGGAGGGGTATGGAAGTTAACAGGTTAGTAAGTTAACGAGTACCAAAACCCTCCAACCAACCGGTTCGGAGGGTTTTTTTTGATAAAAATGCTAAGTAATTGAAAAGTAACAAAACAAAGTTGTTTACTTTTACAAAAGAACTGGTTATACTATACAAATTGGAACGAAGCGATCACATCAATCTTCCTTGCTCTTTGACAATTTAGAAAACGCCGGTGTAGCACAGTGGTAGTGCAGTGCTCTTGTAAAGCAAAGGTCGGGAGTTCAAATCTCTCCACCGGCACCATAATGGTAACTCTAGTGGTCTAGGCACGGGTCTCATAAGCCTGTAGAGATTGTTCAATTCAATCAGTTACCCCCATTGCCCGATCGTCTAATGGCAGGACATCTGATTTTGAGTCAGAGAATATAGGTTCGACCCCTATTCGGGCATCCAAGAATACGTTGGTGTAGCTCAGTGGTAGAGCAGCGGTCTCCAAAACCGCGTGTCGGGAGTTCGATTCTCTCCACCTTCGCCAATATTGTGCGTGTGTAGCCGAATGGTTAGGCCACGGATTGCAAATCCGTTTCATGCTGGTTCGAGTCCAGTCACGCACTCCAATTTAAGGACCGGTAGCTGAGTGGTGTAGCGATGGACTTTTAATCCGTGTCAACGTGGGTTCGATCCCCACCCGGTTCACCAAAATACTGTCCTATAGCTCAACGGTAGAGCGGGCGACTGATAATCGTCATATGGAAGTTCGATTCTTCCTAGGACAACCAATGGGTGTGTCGCCTCAAGGTGAGGCAGCGGACTGTAACTCCGTCGCTGAGAAGCATGTTAGGTTCGATTCCTAAGACACCCACCAATACGGACCCTTCGTCTACGCTGGCTAGGATCTCACCCTTTCAAGGTGAAGAAGCGGGATCGACACCCGCAGGGTCTACCAAGTTTGCTTCCGTAGCTCAACTGAATAGAGCACCTGGCTACGAACCAGAAGGTTGAGGGTTTGAGTCCTTCCGGGAGCTCCAATAACGCCTAGATAGCTCAGTTGGTAGAGCACGTGCCTGAAGAGCATGGTGTCGGGGGTTCAATTCCCTCTCTAGGCACCAAAATGGAACGAGGGCAGGATGGTAATGCAGCAGATTGCTAATCTGTAGAACCTTTCGAGGTTCACTGGGTTCGACTCCCAGTCGTTCCGCCATGCTGAGTTAGTGTTAGCGGTCAGCACACCAGATTGTGGATCTGGAAGGTCAGGCTCGAATCCTGAACTCAGTACCAAAATTTTTGCATTTATTTGCATTTTAGGGGTTTACATTCTCGTAGAAGTGATTATATTACTACTATGAAATGAAAAAGGGCCGACCCAATGTCACTTGCCGAAAATATCAAGGTAAAAGGTGTTTACTTAGGTTACTTTACATTTGTAGAAGGCATTGATTCTTCTGGAGAGAAGATGATGCGCATGAAGTTCAATACCAATTTAACACGCAAAGAACTTATTGCCATGGGTGATGTTGTCTATGGCATGTATATTTATGATGAACTTGTAAAAATTGGTAAGGCTGGTGGAGCTACCGGCTTTTACAATCGTGCAGGGACCTATTGTAATCCAAATCCTAATGAACGAACAAATAAAAAAATTCGTATTGAAATTGATAAACGTTTTGCATTTGGGCATGTAAAAATTGAAATTTATGCCCACTCAATACCTAGAATAAAAAATAATTACATTGATAATGTTACAGGTGAAATTATTGAAATTTATGCACCTCAAATAGGTGCAATTGAAACCAAGTGGACTGAACGAGCTGAAATAGAAGGTGAGGATCTTTATCTCAGTACCCAGAAAAAATAAAAAGGAAATACCATGCTTACCGAAGACCAAATCACAGATATGGTAGATCTTCTGATTCAATGTAATGCAGAAACAAAGATCTATCTCGGTTGTGACTCAGTTCGTTATATTGATCGCAATAACAATCAAATGGCAAGATTTGCCGCTGTTGCTATCGTACACAAGAACGGCAAGAATGGTTGCAGAATCTTTTCAAGTGTATCACGTGAGAGAGACTTTGATCTGAAGCCGAATCGACCTAAGGTTCGTATGATGAAAGAAGTTCAGAAGGTTGTAGAACTCTACACACAACTGGCTCCATTCATTGATGAATTTGATATTGAGATCCACCTTGATATCAACACTGATCCTAAGCACGGTTCAAACTGTGCAGCAAGTGAAGCAGCAGGGTATGTCCTTGGTGTGACTGGTATCCAACCAAAGTTGAAACCAGAGAGTTGGGCTGCAAGCTTTGGTGCGGATGGCATCGTCAACGGTCGTGGTGATCAAACAAATTTTGCAGAAAAAGTATAAGTGATTGAAATCCCTCAAAACTATTTTTAAAAAAAATGCAAATGGGGGGTTTACATTTGTGTAGAATGGTTTATATTACTAATATAAGGTTTGAAACAAAGGAAACTACACTATGGGTACTCATGCAATGATCGGCTTCTACAACCACGAAGATGGTTCGGTTGAGGCGTCATATGTTCATTATGATGGTTATGTTGAAGGTGTTGGTCGTACTCTTGTAAATCTCTACAATACTCCTGAATTGGCAAAAGCAGTTGCTACGGTTGGTTATCTTTCCTCTCTCCAGGATGATCTGGATACATCGATTGCAGATTCGGTTCATGTAAATGAACCTACGGTCCCTTACGAATCCGTTGAGGACTTCATGAAGAATGGTTACGATTACTGTGGTGCTCACTATCTCTATCTCTTTGATGGTTTTGGTTGGTACTACGCTTGTAATGATACCGATCCTCGGTTTGCTGATCTTGAATTTGAACTGAAGCACGCAGCATAAGGAAATATATCATGGAAATGTACATCGCTCTTGCAGCTATCATCTTTATTTCATTTGGTGCTGGTTACTTGCTCAGTGAGTTCAATGAATTCCGGCGCCGTGTGAAAGAATTCTCCAAAGACTGATATATATAATTTACGATGTGAACGAAGCGGTCCTGAGCAAGACGTTAAAAGGCTCATGCTCTTTGACAATTTATTCCCCAGTAGCACAGCGGTAGTTGCAACTGACTGTTAATCAGTGTGTCGGTGGTTCGAATCCATCCTGGGGAGCCAATGTTTCCGTAGCTCAACAGGATAGAGCAACTGACTTCTAATCAGTAGGTTGAGGGTTCGAGTCCTTCCGGGAACGCCAATACTGACGCGCGGTAGAGTAAAAGTAACTCACCAGTCTCATAAACTGGAGACGGAGGTGCAATTCCTCCCTGCGCAACCAATGGTGAGGTGTCCGAGTGGTTTAAGGATCTGGTCTTGAAAACCAGCGTAGGCGGAAGTCTACCGTGGGTTCGAATCCCACCCTCACCGCCATTTTGGGGAATTAGCTCAGTTGGGAGAGCGACTGTTTTGCAAGCAGTAGGTCAGCGGTTCGATCCCGCTATTCTCCACCAAGTTA